>Ga0136555_1000014_pt1 | contig 74712 bp, 91 predicted proteins | sample AntRauTorckE5432_FD_104927 | JGI IMG/M metagenome (GOLD analysis project Ga0136555, IMG submission 104927) | Saline lake microbial communities from Rauer Islands, Antarctica - Metagenome Torckler E5 #432 | ecosystem: Environmental > Aquatic > Non-marine Saline and Alkaline > Saline | place...
AGGAATTTCATCTACTTCAACTGTAGTAGATTTATCAGCTTGACTTTCTTTTAATTCATCCCACTGATCTATAGTGAAAGCATAAGGACTCATAAGATAATTACCTATTCTGTTTACTTTAACATAAGAAGCTTTAGAACCTTTGTTTATTTTTTCTCTAGTAAATCCTTCTAATTGGTAATACTCTTGTGCAACTCTTATTACTCTAGGAAAAGTTAATCTATTATAACCAGTTTCCCAATTCATATCCAGATCAAATAATTTACTCTTAGCTAAAGATTCCATATTTTTTCCAATTTTTTTATTTATTTCAGAGTTAAAATACAATCTTTCAATACCGTCTTTACCTTTGTAATAAGAAACTAAATTATTATTAAAAGGATCATTAACTGTTTGATATGTAGGAAGATTGTCTGCATCAAATCCTGATCTAACATATCCTTCTTCATTAGTAGCTCCTAATAATGATTTTAATTGATTGTTATTTAAAGTTCTAACATTTTTGTAATTAACAGTATTTCTTGAATAAGATTTAATAAAATCATCTCTAAGTTGTCCTAAATCCATTCCAAATAAAGCATCATATTTAGCAGGTGTTCCTGAATTTAAAGCTTCTTTTATTTCTGGTAATAAATCTATTAAATTAGGTTTTAAATAACGTAAAGATATTAGTCTAATAAGACTGTTAGATTTAAATTTAAAATTATCTTTTATAGCAACTTGCTTAAATATTAATTTAGCTAGTTTTTTTGCTTTAGGATTAGATGATTCATGTAATTCAGAAAAACCATCTAATAGCTCTGTAGTATCATCCGCATCTTTTTTTGTATTAGTGTTCATTTCACCCCAAGTTAATAAAAGACCTGCAAAATCAGATTTATCTTTAAATTTGTAATTTCTTTGTCTAAGTTGTTGTAATAATTTATTTTCTTGTAAAATTGTATCACCAGCTTTAGCTTCAGCTTTTAAGTCATTTAAAGTATCATAAAATTCTCTATTAAAAATATCATCGTTGAAATCATATTTAATTTTATTTTTACCTTTATGCATGTAAGCTTTTAATTGTATAAAACTACTAAACTCTCCCAATACTGTTTTAAAATCGTCTTCTTTAGTAAATCTATTTGATTTGTTATTTATTATTAAAGACTCTAATAAATCTTTACCTCCTATAGAATGGGATATTAAAAATTCTTTTAATATATCTCTATCTAATTCTTTTAAGTTAAGTAAACTTCTTTCTATATTTTTATTTTTATTTATAATTGAAAACCAATTAGTAGCTGTCATAACTTTATCTAAGTTACTAACAACCTTATAACCAGAATTAAATCCAACTCCTAATTTTTTAGTACTATCAAGTATGCTTTGAACATTAGCAGTAGATTTTTTAACTCCTTTTACTAAAGATAATACTCTAGTAAAATGGAAAATTTCATTTGCAATTTTATCAGTATTTTTAAAGTATTCATAAGATTGTAAATTTATGTCTACCCATCTTTTTAATTCTGGGCTTATAAATCTTTTGTTTATTTCTATTGAGTCTTCTACTCTAGCATAATTGTCTTCTTGAAATTTTAAATTAGCTAATATATTTTCTTTATTTACTTTATATTTAATTTTAGAACCAAAAGCAATTTCTAAATCAGATTTACTAAAACCATTAGCTTTTGCTTTTTCCATTAAACCTTTTTTAATGTCTTCATCAGTAATATAACTTTTATTAGCTTTTATATCTTTCCAAATTTGTATAGAATCTTGCAAAAAGAAAGGTACTGCTTCATTTAAAGGAACTCCTGAAGAAAATACAGTAGCTATATGTGTAATTAAGTTTTTATTAATACCTAATTTTTCAGAATCAAGATGTTTTGCATTATCTGTAAATGCAGTTATAAAAGCAGAGATTAATTTATTTACTCTATGCTTTCCTGCCATATCAGTATTAAAAGATGAAAAACCTGGATATACTTCTAAAGGTTTTTCTACAACTTTTATAACATCAATACCATCTACATCTTCAATTTCTTTTACTTTAGTAGTAAATTTAGAATCATTAGCTCTCATATATTGAAAAGCAATGTTAAATAAAGCCATAGGCCCTATACCTCCACTTCCTGCATAATTAGCTTTATGAGCTTGATATTGTGAAGCAGGGTCATGAGCACCACTAACATTATCTTTTAGTGTTATACCTTGTTCTTCTAAAAATTTATAAGTTTCTAGTATAGGCTCTCTTTCTGAAGTTTCTGTAGCGTGGTCATTAAAGGCTAATTCCATTTGAGCTTCTAATATATTATTATCAAGTTCTTCTCTAGTTAAACTAGTTCCGTAATTATCACCTTTTCTTACTGCAATAAATTTATCAAAATAATCACTTTCTTTAAACATTGGTATAGTTAAAATACCTAAATCAGCATAAACTGAATCTATAGCTGCTTCTATTTTACCATTTTTTAAAGCCATTTCTTTTATGTATTCATCAAATTCATCTACTTCTAAAGTATTTGATTGAATATTCATTAAATGTCTAAAGTCTTCACTAATATTTCTAACAGCTTCTCTAACTTTACTTTTAACAAGTTTACTTTCAGTAATTTCAGTCATAGCAGCTTGCATAGCTAACTCTTCACTTTTTATATTTTTATAGTCTCCAAATTTACCTTTATTAGTAAAATTAAATAATTTAGCAAACAAACTATCAACGTCAAAATCCGATCCAGATATTTCATTAATTTCTGAAGGTATTATAATAGTACTGCCATAAGCACCATCTATCATGTCAACTATTTTTAGTTTAACTATAGAAGAATTATCTTGAGTAGGTATTCTAAATCCAAGTTGCATAGCTAAATATTCTGGAATAAATCCATTATTTTCTTTAATTTCTTCTAAATGGTCTTTAAAAGCATATTTAGATACTATTACTTCAGCTATACCTGTTTTTTTATCATACTTTAATCTTCTAACTGAAGAATGAGTATTGTTAGAATCTGTAGGTATTACATTGTCATTTTTATCAACTTTTACTCTGTAACCAGCATTTGCTGTTAATGTATATTTTCTACCAGCAGATTTAAATTTAAATGAATGCTTACTTACATAAGATAAAAACATAGATTCAAATTTAGAAACTACTGCTGTAAAGTTATTATCATATAAAGGTTGTCCTTTAGGATCTAATTCAAATAATTGAGCCATATAAGGATCTTCTAAAGAAGAAGCTATATTTGCTTTAAATTCTTTATATAATTCTTTATATCTAGGAACAATGTCTTTTTTATTAGGCATATCTTCAAAAATAGTACCTTTTAATATATCAAAACCTTCTTTACTTCTTTCAGCTAAATAAGATTTATATTTAGAAACTAAAGCTTGTTTTTCATCAGATTGCTCTGACCATATAATATTTAATAATTGAGTACCATCAACAATTTCTTCTTTAAAACCATCAGTATTAACTTGTTCTCTAAGAATTCTATTAGACATTTTAATAGGTGATAATTTTTCACCTTTTGCGTAATCTGCAGAATTAATAATTGCAGTTTTCATAGCAGATTCATAAGTAACTAAATGAACATTGTTAAGTTCCATGTCATTTAACATATTATGCATTTCTATTCTATGAGGTAAAGGCTTGTATAAAGCATGTAATTGAGTAAATAAATAATCTAATATTTCTTCATTTTCTCCTGATATTTCAATTTCTTTTATATCTCTTAATAAATTTACAGCTTCTTGTCTGTCTTTAAAAGCAAGCTTAGAAACATCTGCTCTACTAATAGTACTTATAGATGTTTTTAAATAACTTTGTGCATCTCTTCCAACAATTTTTAATGAATTAAATAAAGCATTATGCTTTTTCATAACATTTAATTCTTTTAAATTAAGTTCTATACCTAATCTAGCTTTATCTAATAAACCTATTCCATCTTTTGTGTAAGATCTTTCTAATTCATTTCTAAACTTACCTATACCCCTTAAATATGTGTTTATACGCCACCCTGGAGTACTCCAAGTTTGCCCATCTCCTGCTTCATCTATTAAACCTTTTTCTTTACCATTTTCATCTTTAGAATAATTAATTCCAGGAATACTGTAATCTTTAATAGTTGCTATATTAGTATGTCCAGATCCTAAAGATTGTCCATAAGCTACTTTACCACCATTTCTTTTTATAATGTCTAATATAGAATTATGACCTACCATGTCTGAACCATTCATTAAATCAGATAAAGAATGACTATTTATAAAAGTATTTAAAACAAATTTTCCAACTTCTTCTCTATTAACATTGTAAATAGGTTGTTTATTACTATCAACACCAGATTGACTTGCAAAAGATTCAGGTAATGAGTCAGTTGCTTGCTCTTTTTTAAGAACATTAACATAATTATTTATTTTTTTAGTAGCATCTGCAGCTAATTGTTTTTTAACTTCTTTTTCTAATTCTTCTGTAATAGTATCAGAATTTAATAAAGCTTTTTTCAAATCATCAGATAAGAAATTAAATTTAAAAAATTTGTTTTTTCTATCACTTTCTTCTCCTACATTAAATTTATTAATTTTATCAACTAAAGTATCATTTTTAATGATATTAAATTCAGTTTGAAATAGTTTAAAATAATCCTTTAAAAAAACAGCATTTGGTTTACCTTTAAATAAATATTCTTTTACAGGTAAAGAAAAAATATAACTTGTATTTTTATCTTCATTAACTTCTAAACTAAATTTAGAATAAGTTTTTTTATTTTTAGTAAAGAAAGAGTTTTCATAGTTATACATATTGAATAACATTCTTTCTATAGGAGTCATGTTTTTAAAATCTTTACCATTTTTAAAATCAGACTGAGTATTTACTGAACCATCTTCAGTAAAAGTAGCTTCTCTAATACCTCCAAGTATTTCAGTTTCTTTATTAGCATTAAATATATCATCTAAATTTTCAGTTAAAAGAGGATTATTAGATATAGCTTCCATATACAGTTTAATAAAATCATCTGTATAAAAAATTTGATTATCTTCTAATACTGATTTTAAATCTTCCCAAGAAGCAACTCCTTCTTTAATATCTTTTAATAAAAACTTAAATTTAGGAGTTTTTAAAATTCTAAACATATCAGTATAAAAAGAATTACTTACTTTATCTGAAATATTATTACCTTCATTATTTCTAAAAGTAGTTTCTGATAGAGTAGAATCAAATATTGAATTTGCTGATGCTATAAATTTAAATCTAGTAACAGCTCCTGCACCTTGTCTAGCTACATCTTCATCAATATCATCACTTTGCAATGCAAAAGGATTATGATTAGCTTTATCATCTCTTAATATACTAAGAAGTCTGTCTGATAATAACCTAACTCCATCAACTTCTTGATCTAATGAATTTCCTGCACTTTCAAATGTTTCATAAAATTGAACTAAATCTTCTAATACTGCTAAATTAGTGTTACCAATATTTTTGTAATGTTCAATTAGTCCTGTTATGCTATTTTCTAACATTTCACCATTTATTTCTACAGTATTTTCACTAATAAGTGAATCTTTAATCATAGACCATTTAACATAATCTATGTGTAGTTTTAAACCTATTTTTTCTTCTAAGCTATCTCTTACAAATTTAGCGTTATTATCTAAATTAGCAACCCAAGTACCAATACCTTCATTTTTAGTTGCATTAGGTCCATAAACTTCCATTACTTCTTTTTCTATAAAATCAGAAGCTTGATTAGGATCTACAGAGTTTCTAGCAATATTAAAATTAGCATTCCATTTAGAAACTTGATCTCTTGCAATATTTTTTCTATTAGAATTAAATATTCTATATGTTTTAGATTTAGGATCATATATCATACTTTGAAAATTAACTTTAGTTTTATCAAAATTAGAAACTAATTCTCTGTATAAAGTACTTCTGTCATAATTTAAAGAATTTTTTATATCAAAATCTTCTTCTATTCCTGCTTCTTTATGAATATCTATTATTACTTTGTCAAAAAAAGTTTTAATAGAAGGATTAGATTGTCCCATAAAATAAATTCTAGGTAATATATCTTTTTCAGCAACATCAGCTAAACCTCTAACAAGTGCATCATACACTCTGTCATGATTAACACTAACTTTCCACATATCATCTTTTAATTCCTCTTCAGTTAAATTTAAACCTAAGTAATCTTCTGATTGATGAACTGTCGTTAAATATGTTCTAATTCTTTTAGAAAGAGAACTTATCCCTGCATATTTACCTAAATCTGGATTAAAATCTCTTTCTGGAGTTTCATCATCATTATCTGTATTTTCTTCTTCAACTTCTTTAGTATTTACATTAAAGTTATAATTACCTATTCTAGAACTAATTTCATCTCTAATAAGTTTTTCATTAAGTTGTAAACCTTGGCCTCTCAATGAATTATACATTTTTTTAGATTTTGCAGTAGCTATACGTGGATTATTTATCCAATTAAGTTCTTCTTTAACTTCTTCTATAGCTTTAGTTATTTTAACTTTATAAGATTCTTCACTAGTATTATTTAAATATCTTTGATGTACTCTAGAAAAAATTATTTCACTATTTCTAGGAGTTAAAGTATTATTACCTGAAGTTTTTAACATACTAAATACAGGTTCTCCACTAACAATGCTAGTAGAAGTTCTGTCTTTTAATTTACCTTCATAAATAGCATCAAATACTTTAGATAAAGAACTATCTGTTACAAACCCTAACCAAGATTTAATTTTATTTATAAGTTTTTGTAACCAAGATAATTTAGTAGGTTTATATTCTGCAAATTTATCAGCTAATTTTTCTTCTAACCATAATTCTGTAAGTTCTTTTTTACTATATTTATCGTATCTAGAAGTAACTTGTTTTAACTCATTTAAATCTTTAGAAGTAGGATCTCCAAATTCTTTTTGAGCTAATATTAACATTTGCTCTTTTTCTTCTTTAGTAAAAATAGTTCTAAATACTGCGTGAAAAGCCTCATGATACGCTGTACCTTTTGTTGCTTTGTTAGAATCTAAGTATATTATATTATTCATAAATACACCAAAAACTTCACCATTAGCTTGTAAATTTTTTAATACAGTATCTAGACTTTTTATTTTAATAGAAGAAGGTAAAATTTTACTTAATATTTTTTTAGCTTGAGCTATATTAACAGCTTCTCCTTCTAATTTTTTAGTAGAAAAAGCTAAATCATCTGAATCTGGATCATCTTCGTTTTCTTTATTATTTATAGAATCTTCTACAATCTGTAAATCATTAAAAAACTGTGACATATTATAACTGTCATGTCCAAATTCTCTTTTAGCAATAGTAGTTAATGCTTCTAAATATTTAGGACCTAATGATTGTATATCACCTGCTAGTAACATTTCATGTTGTTCTGTACCTCCTAAAAGTTTTATAAATAATTTTAAACCTGCAGATAAGCTATTTGGAACATGTTCCCAAGTAGTTTTATTTAAATCACTACCGTATTCATTTAAATCTGGTTCTAAATTAGTAGGTTGTGGAGCAGGATTAGCTGGAGAATTTTCTTCTGGAGCAGGAGTTACAGGATCTTTAGAAGTAGGATTAAAATTTTCAGGAATATCTTCTGTCATTCTACTAGAAGGTTCTGTAACTATAGCTGCGTCAGTAGGACGTGCTGCTAGCTCTAAATTTTCTTTAGCAGTATTTACATCTTGAGGATATATATTAGCAACAGACACGTTACCTGAAGGTACAGTGCCATTTTCTGTTATAATGTTAGCAACGTTTACAGTACCTGTTCTTTTGTCTTTTTGAGTTATAGACCATTTAAGTCTAGTATTAATTTGTTCTTTTAAATTAGCAACTGTAAGATCAACTTTTTCTCCTTTTTTAGAGTCAGTAACTATTTGTATATTTGAAAAATCTTCATTATAACTTAAACCTAAAAATAAACTATGATGTAAACTAGTTGATCCAGTTCCTTTTGCATTACCATATAAAGTTACTTTTTTACTCCAAGTTCCATCTTCATTTTTAGTTCTTAATAGAGGAACTGAAATATCTAAATTAACTTTAGTATTAGAATTTTCTCTAACTAAAGTAATTGTAAGAGGCATGTTGTAAATAGATTTTTTACTATTTTTATCTGTATTTTCGTTATTTTGTTTATCAGACCAATTACTAAATTTTTCAATATTTTCTGCAAAAGTAGTATTTAAAGTTTCATCATCTATGGTAGCATCATTTTCTGCAGGATAATCTAAACCTATTAACCCATAATTACTTGATCCATCTTTTTTGTTACCTCTAGGTACAAGTAAAAAATCACTATGATATAATTTAGAAGTGAATTTTGCTCCACCTTCCATCATAATTCTTTTAGCTTCTTGATACATAGCAGGATTAGATTGTCTACTTAATACATATTTATTACCTTCATGTAAAAATAAATAAGCACCTTTAGTCTTTCTAACATTACCTTCTTCATCTTCTGAACTAACAGAATATCCATTTCTATTATAAAGTAAATGTCCTTTTTTGTTTCCTAAATTTACTTGGGAATCAACAGAATCTTTTACAGAAGTTCTTCCTTCTCCTTTAGGTATGTATTCTAATTGTTTTAAATATAATTTAAAATCAACAACATCTTTCAAAGCTTCATAACCTATATAAGTACCAGATAAAGCTTCAGTTACTAATGCTTCATAATTATGCTTATAAAAATTAAGTTGTTTTAATTCTTCTGGAGTAAAATCTTTATTAAGTTTTTTAATATCATTTAAATCACTAAAATCTAAAGGTCTACCATCAATTGTAAATTTATTAGGAACAGACAATGCACCTATTAAAACACCTCCTATTTTTATTCTAAGTGCATATCTTTTACCATCTGTATGTAAATAACTTGAAGACACTTTAACATCAGTGTCCATTAAACTTCCATCTTTATTTTTAGAAGGAGAATCTTCTACAGGAGCATCTTCCCATTCTTCTACAGAAAATTGAAGAACTTTTTTTATTTCATCCCAACTTCTACCTTGAAGAACTTCTTCTACATTTATATCTTTACCATTTTCATCTTTATTAAAAAATCTAACAAAAGATTTTACAGAATTTAATACACTAGTAAAACCATTATAAGATTTTTCTTTAGATTTATTTATTAAAGAACTTATTGAACTTTGTACATAATTTTCTAATTTATAAATAGTGTCTAATAATTCTTCATATTCTGCTTTAATTTCTTCAAAAGCAACTGTACCATCATCTTCATTTTTAATTTTATCTTTTAAACTATTTTTACTATTAGTTAAATATACTTTAAAATTATTAAATTGTGCTAAAGTTTTAGAAGTTTCGTTGTATGTATTTAAATTATCTATAATTGTTTTTATAAGTTTATTTTCACTTTTTGTTGTAAGAGTATTTGGTTTACTAACATCTTTATTGTCTAAATTAGCTTGTTCTTCTATTTTTTCTGTTATTTGTTGTATTTGCTCTTCAGTTAAAGTTTCACTAGATTGTACAATTTCTTTTAATTTGTTGTATAAATTAATTCTAGAATCTTTTATAGAAGCTTCTCTTACTTTATCTAATTCTTCTGTAAAAGCTTTAAAACCTTCTATTGATAATAGAGTTGACATATCTTCTACATAAGCTTCTCTTTGAGATGCCATTTTAGTCAAATCATTTAATTTGTTTTCAGTAGATTTAGCTCTAGTAGGTTTATCTACATATAAATTATTTACTTGATCTTGTAAAGCTGTAGTACTTTCTACTAATTCTTTAAAAGATTCAAAGTCTCTATCATATTTTTTACCTTTATTTGTAGTATTTTTTCTTTTAGTGTGTTCTTTTTTAAGAGCTCTGTAATATCTGCTTTTTTGTTTGTTAACTTTTTTTCTTAATACTTCAATTTCTGACTGACTAGCATCAATACTTTCAGCATCTTTTAATTCTTCTTCAGATTCTTCAAGTTCTTTTTTATGACCTCTAAACCTATCTATAGCTTTTTTAGTCCATCTTACACTATTATTTTCATTACGAATATCTAAAAGTGTTCTAGCATCTATATTTAAATCTTTAGAAATACTATCAGCTAACTCAACTTCTCTTTTATCTAAATCACTAACCATGTAATCATTATAAGCAACAGCTTCAATAAGTTCACTACTATTTAAAGTTCCAGCATCTGTTACAAAAGAATAATCTTGTATAGTCTTTTCAGCTTGTCTAATAGCTTCAACAGCTCTATTAGTATTATCTGTAGCAGTTTCTATAACTTCTTTTTTACGGGCATATAATTCCTCTTGAGTCATATTACCTTCATATCCAAAAGTTTCTGCAAACTCTTCAATAGGCATATTTTCAACTTCTTCTACAGTGTCTCCAAGCATTTGATCTGATACACCAAGTTTGTATCTATTAGCAACCATATTATAAAACTCTTGAGATTCTGCATTTTTACCTCTATAAAAATCTTTTTTATTATGAGCTTCATGCATTTCTTTATTAGTTTCGTGAACTAAATTAGCTTGTTTTTGCATAAGAGCTAATTTACTCATACCAGGATCTGCATTTGCTAATTCTACTAATTTTTCAGCTTCAGCAATTTTATCATTTGTGTCAGTTACAGCTCCAACTAAAGATCCTTGCCACATTCCTTTAGCTCCACTTTTAAAATTAAAGGTAGGAGAACCTAAAGAACCTATTATCATACCTATACCAACTTCTTTCCAAAATTCATTGTCAAATGAACTTCCATAAGTTTTATCAAATGCATCATTCATAGCTGAAACAACATCATAACTTGTTGCTACTCCTTCAGGACTATATGATTTAGATATGTATTCAAGACCAGTTCTTTTAACAAAACCTTGACCACCTTCCTCAAATAAACCTTCAGTTAAAGGTCTTTTAATAAGTTCTTTACTAAAATGTGAAGTTTTTTGTAACTTATTCCAATTATTATAAGCTAAATTATAAGCTCCTTCTCTGCCAGAAACTCTAGTAGGAGATAATATGCTTGAATTTATTGAACCTGATTTAAATAATCCCTTACCAAATGTTTTAGGTAATGTAACAAAATTAGATAAACCAACTAAAGCAGTATTACCTGCAAATACAAAATTAGCAGCACTATTAATTGAACTTTCTAAAGTATTATATAACTCAGGATTAGATTTTTTTAGTTGTTCTTTTGAATCAACACCTTCTAAACCTTTTAATCTTTCAGCCCAAGCTTCATCTTTAAATCCTCTAGCTTCAACACCTGCTTCATAACCTGCACCAGTGATAAGTCTTCTTGTAAATAAAGCAGTTTTATCTATTTTATTTGCAGCATTTATAGCTGATCTAGCAGAACTAATAGCACTTACTCCTGTTTTAGCTTTGTTAGCTTTGTTTAAAGAATTTATACCTCTAGCAGCTTTAGCCATTAATCTTGCAGTCATACCTGCTTGTAAAGCACCTGTAGCTCCAAATGTAGCTGCTGTAGCTGCTGTCATAGTTATTTCAGATAATACTGCAGATACTGTAAATGCCATACCTCCTAAAAAATCATCTGCCCAAAAATTAGCAGTACCCATATTTTTGTACCAAGCTCTATCTCTTTCTTGATTAGTACTAAAATTTTGAAACTTTTCTCTAGTAGCATCATCCCATGAATCTAATGTTTGAGTAAAATCATTATCAAAAAATTTATTAAAACTTCCATTTACAATAGCAGAACCTGTACCATAAAATAAATTGGCTACATTACCTACTACTCCTGTACCTACTTGTTCAGTAAATTTAGCAATACCATTAGACCATTTTTCTCCTGTAGTTTGTTGTCTAGCTTGAAAATGTTCTAAATCATATCCTAAATCTCTAAATGAAGCTGAAGAAACTCTTCCTTTATACTCACCTGCAGCTATGCTACCTGATAATGGTGCAGAACCTACATTTGCAGGTGTAGTTATTTCTGGAGTTACTCCTTCAGGTACTACTGTACCTCCTTGTTGTACAAAATCTTCTACTGTTAATACTTTTTTTTCTGGCATATTTTATTTATTTATTGAAACATTTTCATATAAGTAGTTGCATTATTTTTTTTCATGCGATTACTTTCTTCTCTAGATAAATCATTTTCTAATTGATTTTTTACAACATTTTGTAATTGATCAAAATTAATTGCTGAAGGCATTAATACAGTAACTTCTTCTCCACTTGGTAATCTTTGAGTAGTTTTTTCAGAAAGTTTACTTTCAAAAGATTCTCCATTCCATACAGTTTTTACATCATATGTTGTGGGAACAGTTTCGCCTTTTTCATTTAATTTATAAAAATTAATTTCTCCACTTCCATTATTTTTAACGTCATTAATTCCAATTCTACCTTGAACTCCATAAGTGTTAGAAACTTCTGGTTTAGCTTCAGCTATTATAGTGTAATTATCGTCTCCATCAGTAATTCTTATAGTTTCTCCTCCTATATAAGATCCACCAGCTGCTCCTGCAGTGTTATAAGAATCTATTAATATTCTTGGAGACCCTTCTCCACCACCAACTTTAGCACTATTCATAAGTTCATATAACTTATCATCAGGTACATCTATTTTAGAATCTTCTGATCTTATAGAATATTCTCTACCTTCTAAATAACCATTTAAATTTTTATCTCCAAAAACTTCTTTAGTGTGAGAAAGTCTTTCAGATTGAGGTATATCTATTTTAGCATTATCATAAGTATTATGTGCGTTTCTAAAGTTTTGATAATTAGTTAAAAGAGTTAAACCTTCTTCAAAATCATCTATAGGATTACCATTATTTAATTGAGTTACTAGATTTTTTTGTTTATCAGTAAAATCATTAAAAGTCATGTCTTCTTTATGTCTTTTATAACCTACTTCATAAGTAACTTTACCTGGTGTTGATAAATCTCTTATAGGATTTACATAAACATCTTCTATATCTACATTATACTTTTCAGCAGTATCTTCCATAAGTTTTTGTCTATCTCTAAATCCACCTGAAGATCTTGTCATACTTACAGTTTCAACTTTATGATTCATTTCTACATCTTCATTTTTAAATTCACCTACTAAATCTATTGTTTCTCTATTAGTTTTAGCATCTAAATTTTCTGTTAATGTTACTTGGAATAAAGCATCTATGGCTGCTTTTTTTCTAGACCAAGCTCTGTCTTGATTATATAAACTATTATTAGTAGTTTTAGAAGATTTTTCATAAGTACTTCCAATACTACCATAAGTATCTTTAAATAATTTTGCTTTATAACTTTTATCATTTAATTGTTTTTGCATTTTAGTAGTACCATCTTCTTGCAATACAGGAACTTCTTTATACATGTCTGCTTCATAAGACTCTTTAGTAAGACCTGACTCATAACCAAATTCTACAGCATCTCTAATATAATCTTGATTAGCTCCTTGAGATAAAACACTTTCCATAACTCTTTCCATTCTTTCTACAGGTTTCATTTTAGTAAATTCAGTTTCATTGACAAAATAAGGAATTACAGCTGTTGTAAATTCTCCTTTTACTATATCTTGTTCAGCGTCTAACATAGCTGTTCTTACTTGAGAAACGTTATCTTGGTATTTAGATATTCCTCTTGAACCATAATTTTCATATTCAGCTCCATATTTTTCTTGTCCACCTACACCTTTATATTTATCATCAAAACCTCTCATAGCTTTTTCAACCATCATAGGATTATCTTTATGTATTTCTTTTAATTCTTTATATCTAGCAGCTCTAGCATCATAATTAGCTTGAATATTTCCTGCAGCACCATATTGTGAAAAAGTTTTAGCTACTTCTCTGGAAAAATCACGAACTTGATTTTTATTAACTCTGTCTGTTAGATCCATTCCAGAAAATTTATCTGCAGAGCTATCTATCCATTTCATAATTCCTTCAGCTTGATCATTATCTTTTTCTAAAGATCTTAATTTTTGGCTTTGAGCTTCCCATTTTTTTGTTTTAGCAATTTCTGCATCTTGTTGCATTTGTTTTGCACCCAAGCCTTGAAACATTTCTTGGTAAGGCATATCATATGCCCAATCTGCAGGTGTACCCCTACTAGTTTTATAAAATCTACTCATTACACATTAACTATTTTTCCTTTAAATAAAAAATTACCTTTACTATCCATAGTAAAATCTGAAGATATTTCTTGTAGCATTTTTAATTTAACTTTATTTGATTCATTTTGATTCATATTTTTACCAAAACCTTGTGTCATATCACCAAGATTACTTACATTATCTGAAAGATTACTGTAGTAATTATCTTTATTCATATCTTCATTAACATTCTTTTGAGTTCTACCTCTAGCATCTTGCAAATCTCCTTGCATTCTTAATTGAGAAGTTGCACTAGCTTCATTAGTATCATAACCTAAACCAGCTTCAGCTAAACTTTGTTGAGTGTTATTTATTATGTTTTGCTCATTTGATAACATAGAAGCAAAAGAACCTGATCTATTTCTATTTATATTAGAAACTACATTAGCTTGTCTTTTTATATTATTTAAAGTATCTTCTTTACCTCTTCTATGTATTCCTGATAACTCATTGATAGCAGCACCTTCTACATTAGCATACTCATTAACTTCATCTTTATCCATTCCATTTGCTAAAGTCATTGCTAGTGGCCCTAAACCTCCTACAATGTTACCTGCTGCACCTATAGTATTACCTCTAGTCCAAACACTGTCTTTATTAGTATTTTTAGGTCTAGGATCTATTTGATTTACATTAAATGTTTCTCCAGTTTTATCTGGAATTCTTGATAAATCTATTTCAGGATAATCACCTTCTGGAGGAAAACCTCCTGATGGATTAAAACTAGCTAAATCATTTTCATGTTGTTTTAGAGGATCATTTCCTCCACCATAGTTATATTTTTTTACACCCCCATACAAATATTGTTGTACACCTCCATCTTTCATTTTAGCAAAAGATTTAGCATTACCATCAACATCTTTACCATAAAGTTCTCTATCTACTTGTTTGTTAAGTACATCTCTTATAATTCCTTTACGAGAAGTTTTATTATCTAAATAACTTTCTCTCCATTTTCTAGGAATAACTACTCCATTTTCTTGAGCTTCTACAAAGTTACCTAAATGTTCTTTATTTTTACCTTTAGAATGACTCTTATATCTAGGGCTTTTATAATCTTCAATAACATTACCTGAATCTAAATCAACCATAAGTTCATCACTTTGAATATTTATAAGAGGATTATTCATCATACCACCTTCTTCCATGCTAGGAATACCATAAGGATTTTGAGATACATTACCTGACATACTTTGTAAAGGTTTTTGTATTTGTTCTCTTTGGTTTTGATTTTTTTCATTTCCTGATAAACCTCCTGCAATAGCACCTACACCTGCACCTATAGCAGTTCCAACTCCTGGCATTATCATAGTACCAAGAGTAGCACCTTGTCCAGCACCTTTTAAAGCACCTTTACCTACAGCTTCTCCCTGGGAATCTATTTCTTGCCCATAAAATTGTTCATTAGTAGCACCAAGTTCAATTCCTTGTGCAGCTATTTGACCCATTTGTCCATAAGGCATAGTTGGATTTCCTCCAGGAATATCATTAATTCCATTAGGATTTTCTAAAAAATCTAATTTTCCTGGTACATTAGGAGGCATAGCACCTCCTTTAGCAAATTGAGGTGCATTAGCTTCAGCCCAACCTTTAGGCATATTTTGGTTTTTAGCAATAGCATTAAATTCTTCTATAGTATTAAAACCATATTGTTTACCTTTTATATTTGTATATTTACTATACTCTTTGTTTGGAGTAGTTTTTTTCATTTCTTTTGTATTTTTATTTAAATCTACTATTACATTACCATCAGCATCTAATAATTGATCATTATCCCACCCTTTAGTTGTTTCTTTATGTCTAGAAGCTCCTATAGTAGAACCAGATTGATTTTTTAACTCAGGATACATTTTAGTTATTCTATCTAGCTCATCCTGATCATACACGTCAAAAGTCTTACCATGTAAATTTATTTTTTGAATAATTTTTTTATTTTTAGAAACTGAAGTACTTGAAGTATTTACAGGATCTTTTTTTACATTTTGAGTAGTAGCAGTAGGAGTAATAACAGTTGATTCTTTTGTATTAGTTTTTGGTGTTTTATATCTTTTTAATGCAGATATATTTTGAGCTGAACTACCATTGTAAGCACCAAATTCTGCAGCTAATCCCATATCATTATACATTTGTTTACGAGAACTATAAGACCCATCTTTACCTTCTGATTGTAATACTGCAGTCCAATCTGTATTCATATTAGGTTTTGGGGGAGTATTAGTATTTACATTTGATTGAGATGCAGAAGCACTTGGTAAAACATTAGAACTTCCTACAGGTCTTTGAAACCTGTTAATATTTATTCTATCTACACCTGGACTTTCATAAGTAAATGGGTAACCTTGTCTCCCGTCATTTGAATCTGGGGTATATGACATTGATGAATTTTGACCAGAAATAACTGGACGTTGATATACTCTATTATTAGAGTATGTTTCTGTACCTGTTGGAGCAATATCTGTTTCTTTTTGATAATTATCTAATAAATTTATATCAGGATTTGGCATAGTTAGTTTTACAGGATCATCAAAAGATTGCACCATACTATTTGAATGATTTTCTTTGTAAAAATACCCATTTTTAAAATCATTACGAGTCACTTTTCCAGGTTTATATTCACCTTCTCCCCCAAACATATTACTCATATAATCACTATTTTCTTGGTATTGATTGTACAAAGTCATACTATCTTGATAAGTTGGAGGAGGATCCCCTAACCCTCCATCAGGAAAACTATCAAAAATACTTGCACCTCCAGCCATATACTTAGATAAGGTGTAAGGTGAAGCTTTTTTATTTCTACTATATTTCTTTTTAGATTTCATAATTATCTCTCTGTGTAATTTTTATCTGTAATATTAAAGTTAGTTATTAACTTAGTATTTACAAAGGTAGTGAAAAAAAGTCGTATTAACAAGTACTTATCCCTGAATACCTCTTGTTCCCACCAGTTTTTGTTTAAGTTTATTGATGTGGGATTTATCACCTTATCAATATAGTATTTGTCCTGAAAAGAAGGTTCTTCCCAATTTTTTGTAAATAAAGGTATGTCCCTATTTTCAACTAAATCTCTAAATTCATTAAAGCTATATTCTTTTTCATTTATATCTAATAAAGCTTGTTGATGCCAACTCTCTTGGTCTCTACCTAAATGATTCTGTACCCTTTTAGTTAACAAGTCTATGTCACCCGAAGACTGATAACTGTTGTATAGGTTAGCTTTATCAAAAGTTATTAACCTTTTATCTATAAAATATTTATTAATTGGATCCCACTGTTGAGCTTGAGTATGAAATCTTACAGCATTGTGTATACTAGATTCTATAGGATTTTTATTAGCAACTACTTCAATTATATGAGGATATTGTACCCCATAAAAAGTTTGGTATTCAAATCTTTTATGATGTTTCCATATGTTATTGTCATTGTTAATAGTACTATACAATTTAGTTTTACTATCTATATAATAATTAGGAATGTAACTATGAAAACTAGTCCATGATTGATCTTTTACTGAATAACTAATTGTCCAACTACAATTTTCAAATAAAGTAGGTTCATTTTTAGGATAAATTAATTTAGTTATTTCAGTTGAAAATGAATCAGGAGTTACAATATACCAATTACCATTTTCAAATTTTAATGAACCAGTGCTAGGTATATTTGGATTAAATATTTGTACTTCAGTTAACATCCTTTTACTTTTGTCTGTTAATTTAAAATCATGTTTAGTTAATAGCCATCTATCATATCTAGTATCATAACCTGCTACAAATCCTACATTATTAGTAGGGTTGTCTGGGCAAGGAAATTCTAAACCAGTTACATCTTCATATTCAGTTTCTAAATTTAATTCTAAATTATTTTCAAAGAAATTTCTTTTACCTTTATTAGATATAACATTTGTTTTACCATTAAATAAAAATACTTTACCATCTCTAGCATCTAAAGAAAAAACTCCATGTTCTGTTATATTAAAAGCTCTTTGAGATTGATTACCCATGTAACCTACATCTGAATCTACAAGCTCTTGTACAGAAGCAGAAAAGAATTCTCCAGTTCCTATAAACACTTGTGATTCATTAGATTGAATAGCTTGATTAGTAGAAGGTAAATAAAATCTAGATTCCTCTGTATCTATAAATAATTTATTTTGATAATTAAAAATTTTAGTTATATCACCTTTGTTAGCTAATATGTCTCTATAATTATTAGTTTTAGAATTTAAATAGTTATCCGCTAATTCTTCTTGAAAAGATCTTTCAGAGTAAAGAACTCTATTTGGAAATAAACACTCACAATCTGAACAATATCTATATGAATTAGGTAAACTAATAAAAGCATTTATATTATTTGGTTTATGGAAATCAGAATTGTAATTATAATAATTTGGGGTATAACCAGATCCATCATCAGTTATACAATTTAAAAATAAACCTGCATTTAAAGTTTTAGGATAGTAAAGTTCTCCAGGCAACTCATGTCTTAATTCTGAATTAATAGTAGATTCTGTAAAAAATCCTATTAAAGAACTATAATTGTGTTTTCTATCTGCTATTTTATTATCTTCATTAACCCATTCTTCAGATTCAGCTATCATTCTTCCTGAATTAATAAAATTAAATCTAGTAATAAAAGTATCTCCTCCTAAAACTAAAGTTTCATTTGCTTCAGTCCAATCTTTAGATACAGTATAATAAATTAATCTGTTAAGATTATTGTAAACATCTTTAACAACTTTTAATGATTGATAAATAGCTTGTGACCCTGATCTTAAAGTTCCTCCGCTACCATTAGAGCCTTCTGTAATTGTATCATTTGCATGAGTAAATACTTCAGTATTACCATCATAAGCTCGTACATTACTATTTGTTTCTATAGCAAAAGTATCATCAGAGTAATTATTAATAAATTTTTCTGTTAAAATGCCAGCAGGTAAAATAGAATTTTTTCCAATATATGCTTGTTTATTTATTACAGAATTAATACTAGTATTTAAAGAAGGATTTACATTAATTTCAACATCATCTGTATTAAAAGATAATCCAATACTTGTTCTTCTATTACTTTGCAAATAAGGTGTTTCTGCTGCTGCATTTAAAACATTTTCAGTTTTTAAATAACTTGCTTTAATAAATGGTTTTACAAACTTAGTTAAAGGGGAATGAAAACATATCCTGTCACTAATAGTATTTTGAATAGGAACTGTATCTCCAGCACCTATTAAAGCACCTGATTCAAGACCATCAGGAATTACTCTAAGTCCTGTAGTTGGTCCAATAGCAAGTTCTAATTTAGATAAATTACCTAAAAAAGGTTGAAAATGTATTGGAGAGTCTCCAACTTCAGATATTCTTCCATAAAAACTAATACCTTTATCTAATACAGTTTTATTTTCATCTCTATCACACCTAACAATCCTATAAGATTTAGTATCAGGGGGTAAAATTATATTTTTAAATTTAATACCTATTGGATGTATATTGTTATTTGAAGAGTGAGGTTCTAAAGAACTATCAGGAAATTTATGATGTCTAATAGGAGTTCCCACTAAATCCCCAAATATAAAATTATCATTACAATCTTTAGTATTAGGATAATTAGCATTAGATTCATGATAAGCCATTTGACCCGCAGAATGTACGTTAGAATTTAAAGAAGAATCTTTATAAGCTGTATTATAAACTTTCCACCTTTCAACTGTATCCCCCGCAATTAAAGATAAATGTTCTGCTTCTGTATCAGGAATACTACTTACATTATCCCAACTTGAACTTACTAAATCATAAGAAGTTGAATCCCAACCTGTTATAGAATCTGGCCTGTGAGCACCTTGAGTACTTCCTGTAAAAGAATCTTTAGCTCTGCCTGGAATATGCATAACAGGTGAAAAAGTATTATTGTTATATTTATAAACTATACCAAATGCATAAATTTCATCACGCATATAAGATTTACCATACCAATAATAATCTCCAGTTTTTACAGCTATGTCATTTACATCAGTAGAATCTTGTTCATAAACTTCATAATGAGATTTAATGTCATTAGCGTATTGTTGTAATCCTGAATAATTTTTAGAGTTGCATTTTATATTACTTCTTATTAATCTGTTCTCTAATTGAGTAATACTTTTAGAACTATAAATTTCTTTTACACTACTAATAGATCTAACATCAGTAGGCACAGAATCATCAATACTAGTAACAGTGTACCTAATTAAAGATTCCGTTATAGGTAATTCAGCAACAACATAAGAAGAAGTTACACTAGCAGTAGTTACAATAGCTGTTACTTCTAAAAATTCATAATTTAAATTTATACCATTAATTTCAAATTCTATAGATTTATTACTGTTCATAGCAATGTTTCCATCTATATTTAAATAAGTTTCAGAGTATCTATCATCTATAACTGGTATAGTTTCAGTAGCTATAGTATAACCTGCTCCATTTTTATTTGAATCTAAATGTCTTACAACTAGTTGAATAGTACCAATAGGTAAGTTACCTGTTTCTAAATATTTTAAAAAACTAACTGATAAATTATCATCAATTTTTTCAATTTGAAATTCTTCACAGTTCCATTTAGATAAAGGATTGTCAGTTCCTTCTTGATAATCTGATTTTATATATTGTTCTAAGTAATTTAAATTAACTGATCTATCAGGATTCAAATGATCTACAAAATAAATTATAGTATCACATCCATTTTTAACTCTATAAGTAGCTTCAATCTCATTACATATATTAAAATCTAAACAATCAGATTCTATTAAAGTTTCAAAATTGTAATTTTTATCTAATGTTCCAATTAAAGAAATGTTTGTTAAACTATTAACTGCAAATATAACATCTTTTTCTCCACTTATATAAGTATGACCTAACACCTGAAAACCTTCAGGTAAAGCTGCTACAGATTCATTAGATAATTCATTACTTCTAAAACCTAAATCTCCTTCAGTAGTTTCTGAAATAGTATTTAAAGCAAATCTATATGTGCCATCAGGTTGTCTGTTAGGAGAAAAATCAGTATGAAGTCCAGATTCAAAACTATCAATAGTTTCTTTTCTTAATTTTGTATTTCTCCTGTCTCTTCTATCTCTACTGTTCTGACTATATCTACCTCTTTCATTATCATTACTGTCTCTTATTCTGTTATTTCTAGCCATAATTGTTAAAATTTAAATTATCTAAGTTGTTAGAATTAGCAAAGAAAGATCCATAAGCATTTCTTTTTTTAACTAATCTCATATTGCTTCTGTATAGTTGTTCTCTTTCATCTAAGTTAGAAGGCATAAGTTGGGTATTCTTAGCTTGTTTACAGTACCATTGCCAGTCATTTGTATATCTTTGTAATAATCTTTCATGAGAAGGTGTAGGGTCTGTAAAATACTTTATATCAGCTAGCCTCATTTTTAAATAAGCTACTATTGCTGTCCTAAAAGAAATTTCATCTATAACCATAGGATACCCATTTTCATCTGTAGGTTGTTGTAAATAAGCTAAAGCTAATGTTCCAGTTTGAAAACTTGTATTTATATAACCTTTATGTATTGAATAAGAATCTTCTGAATCACAGTATAGATTAATTGAATCCATACAATGAGAACTTTTAGCAGATCTAAAGTTAGATTTGTCTAGTTTTAAAGGTTGAAAATTATTGTAATAATTATTATTGTAATTTGATACAGTATTGTATGAAGCTATTACATCATAATATCTTTGTTCTGGTATATAATATTCATTATGAGAATTCCAACAAGATGGAGTTTCAGCTTCAGGACAAGTTGGACAAGATTCATCCAAGGTTTCTCCTTCATCTGTTAAACATAAATTATTATCTACTGTTTCTTTAGTATAAGCTATTTGAATAATTTCTACTAAATCACTTGGTAAAGAAACTTTATGATCTTCTACTTTTAAAATTATAGACTCTTCTTCATATTGCCCAAAAGCTCCTATGAATTCTAAAGCCTCTCCAATCATTTCTACAGTATCTGCTTCAGATACTCCAACTCCAGTGAGTCCTTCTCTTACAGACTTTGCTATAAGGTTATTAACTGATACTAAACTGTACTTACTCATTTTATTTTTACTATTTCTAAGTTATCTGCTTTTGCTAATTTAGCTAAAGCTCTTGCGTTTGCTCTACTAGGTTTAAATTCATAAATACTTTTGTTTATAAATCTTGCTTTATTTTTATTCCACTTATATTTAAATATTAAACCATCACTGTGTAAATTTAAATGATAAATATATTTACCAAATTTTTTAGTATTTTTCCAGTCTATAGGTTTTCTCTTTTGCCTTTTTTTATAAATATAAAAATCTCCTAAGTTAAAAGGAAATTTAAAAGTTTTACCAGATTGTATGTCATTTAGTATTTCTTTAATTAGAACTTTTACTAAAAACTTATACTCACCCTGAACTAAATCAAAGTGAGTATCTTTATTTTTTGTTCTATAATCTCTATAGAAGTTAGTTAATGTCTTTGTCATTTATCTTTAGAATCATTTTCTAAATCTTCTGGTATTCTACTAAATTGATTAATTAGTTCTTGAAATGCTAATTCAATTATAGGCTCTGTTAAATAAGAATCAACTTTAAATTCTTTATCTCTTATATCTTCACACTTAGTAGATTCTTCGCAACAGCTATTGCAATTAAAATCTGTAGTGTCATCAAAAATTCCTGCAACCGTAATTGCAGGAATTAATTCTTTTGATGTAACATAGAGATAATCATTCTTTGTAAAATAATCAATTGCATTTTTTGTGTATTTATTAAATGCTTTGTATTTTTTATCTTCAAAAGTTGTAGGAGAGAAGTGATATTCCCCATCTATAGAGTTTACACTAATTATATAATCTCCTCTTTTGTTAGAAACAAACTTTGGTATTTTACATTCAGTTTTTAGTATAGTGCAACCTAATGCAGGTATACAAGGACATTCATAAGGTAAAGCTTTTATTAAAGGTATACATTCTAAATATTCTATATTTCTTTCTGATAGCTTTTTATTTTTATTTAATTCTCTATTTAATAAAAAACTTCTAGCAGATTTTAATTTAGAATATATGTGTCTAGAACTTAATCTAGTATCATCCGAAGCTGCACCTTTACTGTATAAACTTTGAACTCTATCAATGGCCTCTCTTATTTTCATTTTATTTTTTATCTATTAACTTGTAAGAAACCTTCTTTTCCAGTTTCTTTATTCCAAATATAAGCTGTTGCTCTTTTTTTACTCCCTATGTAACCCATAGCTCTGTGCCATTCATCTGCTCCACATAGAGAAGGTAAAAATTCTACTTCAACTCCTTGGTATTCATCTTTCATGTGTTTGTGTATATGACCTAAATGCCAACATCTAGTTGTAGTATTAGCAAACAATAAAGGTTGCTCTACTGCCATAATTAAAGGTAGTTCATGTGGCTTCTCTTTATCACCATGAGTATAACCTATAAGGTTTTTACCGTAAACGTAATAATTTCTGCTTTCACCATTGTTAGTAACTTTTACATTATTGTTATTAAAGTAATAAGCTCCTAAAGTTTCTCCTAAATAATAAGTTCTTTCAAAGTCATGATTACCTGGAACAACTATAATATCTACTGGAGCTTTACCAGCTAGATAATTAATACTTTTAACAATAGACATCCAAGCTATTCTATAATTAACTCTCCAATCAGAATTATCTGTTTGTGGAGTTCCTTTAGTTGTAGTAGCTCTCATGCCTTCTGAATTAAATAAGTCATTACCTATTGGCATAACTATTCTTTCTACATCGTAACCACTAGATTTGTCATACAACTCTAAAACAGTTTCTACAAAGATGTCTGCTTGTTCTTGAATAGAGTTTCCATCTATCTTACCAAAATGAAAATCTGGTATAGATATTTCTAATGCTACAGGGTCTTTAGTATTTTTTTCTCTAGTCTTAACTTGTAAAGGGCTTAAATTTCTTATATCTTTTATAAGTTCATTTTTTAACTCTTTAAACTCACTGGAAGTTTTGTTCTTATTTGTGGTATAGGACTCTCTCCACTCACCACCTGCTGTTTGCCATTTAGACTTTAACACTAAGTTATTAATCTCATTATCCTCTTCTCGCACTATTTTACGAGCTTCCCTTAATGCTGCCAGTGCTGTCTCAGGATCTGTCCCTAGTTTGTCAGCAAGCCTTTGTGAACCTTCTTTTAAAAAACCTTTTTTTTCTAATAAGAAATCTATTATCTCATCTTTATTCATATCTTCTTTTGTTATTTATTATCTTTAATAGTGTGTATCCAGGTGTAGCCATAAGCTGTATGCTGTCTACCATTACAAGCTGCTACAATATTTTTAGAATTAGTGTTTGGGTTATAAAATCTTTCAGCATCTTTTATGCAATTCCAAGTTTTTATTAAATAGCCTTCTTGCGAATACTGGTTAACTTTAACAGCTCTACTTGATTTACTTCCTGTAGGTTTTTTAATATTCTTTAAACTTTTTGATATTTTATCCTTCCACTCTTGTGTTCTAGTATAACACCCTTCTTTATCAGTAAATATTTTTACTTGATTACAATTAAAACAAAGAGTTTGTAAAGCATAATCACACTTAAAGTTATTTCTATAAAGAAAATTATATAAATTATAACCTTTCTTATTATTTTTTAACCCTTTTCTATGTGCTCCACCATCTCCATTTACATGGTCCAAACATAAAGCTCTTATATCCTCATACCCACAATTAACGCAGCAAGGAATATCACTTTTAGAGAAATAAGAAAGTACGGCATTTTTTATAATCTTTTGTCTTTTACTAACCTTATTCTGTATTATTTCATCTCTTTCCATTATACAAAGATACAATTTTAAATTGATATTTCCAAATTATTTTTTATTTTTTTTCTTAAAAATTACTGGAAGTATGTGATGTCTAAGTAAGTATGAAATTGTAGTAGTAACTACAGTTACAACGATACCTACTAAAAGGGGTAAGGCTAAATCCATATCTTGCAAAAATTTTATTAAGCTAGCAGCTCCTCCGCCAGCTATTCCGTTCTTAATGTCTAAAGTATCCATGTTATATTAAATCTATGTTACTTACAAAATCTGTATCAGATGTTAAAGTTCCAATAAAGTTTGTATTACCTGCAGCTGTTACTTGCCCATTAGAAGTATTAGAACCATAGTAATAAACATTAGCATCATCACCCATAAAAGTACTGCTTCCACAATCAAAAGCTATATAAGTAATTTCACTTGCACTATACTGATGACAATTTTGTAACCAAATATTAGTATGAGAAGCTGCACAATCTCCTGAAATACCTATACAACCTGCATTAGTATCTGAATTTATTTGAGTTATAGTTGTTTGTTCAAATTTAACATTACAATAATCACTAGTACCTACTGTAGGTATTCCAATATTTATTAAATTAATAGTTTGAGGTGAAGGAGGATTTTCATCTGTAGGTGTTTCTCCCTCTATATGACAAGAACTAAATATAACTTTTGAAGTTAATCCAATATGCCCTTCTATTTGTATAATATTACTAGTATCATCTCTACCTTTTATACTACTGTTTATTAATTTTAAATTACTATTAATTATTTTAAATCCTTGAAATCCAGTTTTTACATAATTTATTGTAACATACCCACTACATTGTTCAATATATATACTTTTATAAAAATCAGAGTTTGTTAGTTTTAAAACTTTAAAATCCAATAATCCTATATTAAATAATTTAACCATGTAATTATCTCCACTGTAATAACTATATATAGATTCACCTTGATATTTTAAAGTTTCTACATTTTTAATATCTACAGCACCTAAAGCTTGAACGCCACCAGTTACTACATTATTTGTATATTTAATTTTAACATCAGCTCCTAAAAATGTATCTAATTTTAAACAATGATTAATACTACCACATTGTACTCTAAATAAATCTATAACAGTTTCTCTTGAATTTGTTCCAGTTAAATTTATAGCAACTTCTTCCGTAGAACTTATAGTAGCACTTTTACCTAAAATATCTAAACCATATTTAGTACCTACAATACTGCCATCTATAATAACATTTCCAATTAAATTTAAAGTTAATTTACTGTAACCATTTGTTTCATCAATTAAAGAGTCAAGGTTTATTATACCTTCTTCATAAGTTCCTGGATACACTTGTATAGTATCCCCTTCTAAAGAATCTGCTAATGCAGCAGATATAGTAAGATAATGAGTATTTAAACTTTCTCTTAGACCAGTTGCATCAACTCCTTCCTTAGATACAAATAAAGTTTTACCTATATCAAATACTAGATCTGATAAATTTTTCCAAATAATAGTATCAGTGTCTTCGTCATAAGTAAATACTTGACCATCTGTAGCTCCTGTAACATCTATTGCAAAAGCAAAAGTGTTAGTTTCACTTACTATTGGTTTAACTTTAGTTGCTACATTTTCTGCTAAAGTAATAGTTTCTCCTACCGCAATTTCTTCAGTAGTTATACCATCTGATATAAATATTCTATGATTAACTGCTTGTAAATCTGCGACATCATCACAAACTGTACTAGCACAACCTATTGTAGTACCTGTTATTTCTTGAGTAATTTTAGTAGTTATTATATTAATAACTTCTTCTCGGGATATTGGGCATTTATTAAAAAATTTCATTACAAAGTATTTTATCTATATTAATACAACTTCCATTTTCTAATAGAAATAATATATTTAAGTTGTATGACAACTCTTTCTTAGTTTCAAAAGCTCCTTTCATTTTTAAACTATCTATTAGTATAAATTCTTCCGAAGCATTTATTAAATTTATATTTAAGGCTTTAACAATCTCTGCACTCATTTATTTTTTGTTTTAAATATGTTAGTATATTACAAGCTGTACAGCAATTTTCACAATCTAATGCTAATTTTACTGCATTGTATAATGGAACTAATTCTGAATTGTATAAATTATTTTGTACTTTTTTTGCTATTTTACAAGGTATTGTTCCTTCTACAAAACTGCATACATAATAACTATAGTAATTTGAAACAGCATCTGCTCCATCATTTACATCTATTTCTACTTTTAAACTATATATACCTTCTTTCATATCAGCAGCTTGAAGCCAAGCTTGAGGATTTATAGTAACTACATCATTTACTATTGTGTAATATGTAGAACTACTTGATAGATCTAATTCAAAAGTATTTATTACACTGTCTGCTCCAGAACAGCTATTACATTTTTCTAAAGCTTTTATATTTACTTTAGTAATTTCTTCTCCTAAACCAGAGTCTATAGAAAGCCAGTCTCCATTAGACACTAATCCTTCTAATACAAAGTTTGTTAATTTTAAATTTAGCATGTTTTTTTATTTTATTATATTTCTGTGGTGATATTAAATTCTTTTGGCTGCCCTAAAACTACTCTTATGCTTTCATCAAACTTTATATACCAAAACTTTGGAGTATCAAGACTAGCCTCTGAGTAATTGACCTTATAGAGTGTAGTACTTGTAGGTGTCTTGGGTAGTCCGTAATAGTCAGCACATTGTTTGCGTGCAGTTATGGCTAGCTCTTCTGTTATGTATGTGTAGCCTATCATTAATAAATTGTATATCTTCCGTTAATGTTAGACTCTATGCCTGCTTTGTTTGCTGTTTGGTTGGAATTATAAAGGATTATTTCTTGCACCGTAGACTGCCAAGGTCTGCTAAATATTTTACCTCCTACATTTAAGTAGGGTAATGCTATTGGACCAGTTAATGGAGTTGACCCAGACCCCTGATTTGAAGAACCTATTTGACTACCATTTGAATATAATGCTGCCGTAGATAAAGTGTACAAAGTAGTTATTATTTGCTGAGAATATGTTAAAGAATTTGATGACGCTTGTAAAGCGTTACCGCTACCATCATCAATAAATGTGTTTTGTATACTACTATGGTTTAGTTCTAAAAACCCTACACCTTCAAAAGATCCAAAAGTACCAAGTTCTCTATTTCTAAATAATGTCTTAGTACCATTACCTGAAGTATTAGCCACTCCAAAAAAAGAATAGTCGTTACTGCTTATTGAAACTGTAGCTTTATTAAGCTCACTACTCCCCCCAAAATCCAAAGCAGGCTTACCATTTTCAAGTACAACAGAACCGCTATCAACTATTTTAGGCTGCTCCCCAGATGTTGCATTTATAATGTGGTTATCCTCGCTTTGGTCGTACCATATTGTCACAAATCCATCACCTGCACCCGTCCAAGTGGTAAGTGTGCCGTCCGTTATTTCTGCTGCTGTAAAGTCTAGTTCTGCATCATCACTACTTCGCCTTGCTTTGATTACATTCGTAGTAGTAGCCTTTATTTTTTGCAAAGAGTAGGCTGCTGCTGCTCCTGCGTAAGTGTCTAAAAATAGACCTGCTGCACCGCTTACTCGTAGTTTATGTAATAATGTTAAATTCATATTTCTAAAAAGAAGTATTCTACTCTGGTTCCATTATAAGTAACTACCATATACATATCTACACCTGTAGTCCAACTTGCTCCTGAAATTGGAGATGAAGAACCATCTACTGTGGGTTCACTAGTAGTATTAATTAACACTTGTGTAAAAGCTCCTAAAGTTGTTCCTGTTGTTGTATACGTTGTTAAACTTTTAGCTGCTCCTGATGGGCCTGTATAATAGATGCCTAATACATTAGTAAGGTCTAATACAGAAGTAGATGCTGTAGTGTCTAGCGTACTTTTAAAATTTTTAAGTTTAACACGTTCTTTACAAATTAAATTTTCTATTTTTTTAATCTGTTTCTGTGTTACTATATCGTATTCATCCATAATTTTTTTAATTTATTTTATACTGGTATGCAAGCTATTTTATAATCATCTCCGTTTATTTTTACTGTCCAAGTTTTAGTTGCAGTAATTGTTTCTGTAGTTATAGCTCCTGCATTAACTGAAGAACTGCCTATTACAAATTGATTATCTGCTGTTGCTACTGCAGTATGACCTATTACAACTGAACCATCAAAGTCTCCACTTTGAGAAAATTTACCTATAGCAATGTTATTACTTCCTGTTGTATTATTAGGTAAAGAACCATAACCTATAGCGGTGTTTTCACTTCCTGTTGTATTGTAAGCAAGACTTAAAGCTCCGTTTGCTGTATTTTTATTTCCTGTAGTATTAGTTAAAAGACTTCTCCAACCTGAAGCCTGATTTTCTTCTCCTGTAGTGTTTGCTGTAAGACTCTCAAATCCATAAGCAGAATTTTTATCCGCAGTAGTGTTACTCAAAAGACTACTAACTCCTGATGCTGTATTTTGAGTTCCTGTAGTATTTTCTGCAAGGCTATTAAATCCATAAGCTGTATTATCATCTGCTGTAGTGTTATTTAAAAGACTAGAAGTTCCTGTTGCGGTGTTACTAGTTCCTGTGGTATTGCTTAAAAGACTACTATAACCAATAGCTGTATTACCATCTGCAGTAATATTATTTTGAAGACTAGAACGCCCTACAGCAGTATTATTATCTCCTGTAGTATTATAAAGAAGACTATTTGTTCCATTAGAAACATTATTACTACCTGTTGTGTTTGAAAGAAGACTTTGACGTCCAATAGCATTATTACTATTTCCAGTAGTATTAGCAAAAAGGCTTTTAAACCCTAAAGAGGAATTATTGATTCCTGTTGTATTATTCTGAAGATTACCCATTCCATTTGAAGTATTATTATCTCCTGAAGTATTAGATAAAAGACTGTTAACTCCTGTAGCAGTGTTGTTACCTCCTGATATATTACGTTCAAGACTTTTAGACCCGTTAGCAGTATTATTAACTCCATTAACGTTTGCTTTAAGAGCATTATAACCACTTGCAGTGTTGTTTTCTCCTATAGTGTTACTGGATAAAGATTCAGTTCCTATAGCAGTGTTGCCATCTCCCGATGTATTATCAGTAAGAGTTTTATAACCTAATCCAGTATTATTAGATCCTACAATATTTGTTTTAAGACTTTCAAATCCAAAAGCTACACTGTTATCGCCTGAAATATTACTAGCAAGACTACTTTGACCACTAGCTGTGTTATTGTTTCCGTTAGTATTACTCCCTAAACTTAAAACTCCATTAGCTGTATTACTACTACCAGTAGTATTACTAAGAAGACTTTGACGACCATAAGCAGTATTATTACTACCTGTAGTATTTGCTTTTAAACTTTCAAAACCATCAGAAGTGTTATTAGAACCTGTGGTATTTACTACAAGTGAATCAAATCCAAAAGCAGTGTTTTCTGTACCTGTACCTGGACCTGCATTAGTTACACTAGTTCCGTTATCATATATTAATCCATCTCCAATAGTATCTCCTAAAGTAAATTTAGCAACTTGATTTAATGTTCCATAAAATTTTGGTTTATCAAGAATAACTGTGTCACAAAGCTTAACTTTAGTTTCTTTGCCATCACTATTTATTGTAAAAAGACTATATTTATTAAAATAATCTTTTACAGTTTTTATTAATTGTTTTGTCATTTTAATTTTTTTTATTTTTTAATATAAAAAGGGGTAACAGAATAAACTATTACCCCTATTATAACAATTGAAGATATATAAAATTAGTCTATTAAACCAACAAGTGTATCTATAGCAGTTTCTGTAGTAGAACCTGCACCAGCACCCGAGGTTGCAACAGCTAATATTGTGTATTGTGTACTATCAAATCTATGGCCAGAAGGTGCTCCTTCATGATTATCCACATGCTCAATTGCATACGTTACATATTTTAAACTTGCATCTGTATAAAGATCTCTATTAATAACACTATCTGGAGTATTAGTTAATGAAGTATATCTATATAGCAAGTTAGTTCCGAATCCTGTAGACTCTTCTTCTCTATTTTTAATGGTAACTCCGTTGTTCATTTCATAAACAAGCTTTTGAGGCTCAGTTACAGTTAAATTACAATCAAAACCACATAGTCCTGTTATAGTCAAACTAACACCAGAAGTATCTAAGACACTAGTAGGTATTTGACAAAAATCAGAAAGTGCGGTAAAGTTAGTAGTTAACAATATTCCAGAACATCCATCAGAATCTGTAGAAGCAATAGCTCCTGTAGAATCTAGCGTAATACTTGCAGCTGCTGAATTAAGAATTAATACTGTAAAGTCAGTAGTAGCGTTAAATACTACAGTAGCTTTTCCTCCTAAACCTGATGCAACTAAAGCATCACTAATAGAATTTTGTAGTAAAAGTGCTCCAGCAGCGTCATCAGAAACTGTTACAGCTGCGGAAGTAGTAGTTACTCCATTAAATACTATGTCTACTTCTGTGTCAGATGTTAAATCTACATTCTCTAATGTAAAGTCTCCAGGTGTAACTAAAGCTGCACTAAAGAATTTATCAGGATCTGCGTTAATTTGCTCTACAAGAGATGCTCCTAAAAGGGCACAATCTCCACCACCACAAGTGTCGCAATCTGCATCACAACAATCTGTAGTAACTGTAAATGTCTTATATAAAGGATTAAATCCTAAATATTCAGAAATCTCTACAGAGTCTACATTTACTTTTAAGCAATAGTCAGTTTCACAACTAGTTTTTGCCCAATTAATAAATTGCATTTGAGGTACAGGTGCAACGTAATCTTGTTTTTCCACTCCTGTCACTCTCTTAATATCAATAGGTAATGAAACCTCTAAATTATCTGTTGTACCATCTCCGTCTGCATCTACTCCTACTACAAAATATACTTTTTTAGTAGTTGAAGGAACAGAAGAAGAGATAGCTATTTTTGTATTATAGTCAAACATTCCAAGTTGTCCTGGGTCTATATTAAAAGCACCAGTTGTTAGATTATAAAGACTTGTACCGTTAGATACTACTGCTTTACCACTATTTACTAGTGACAAAAATTTACTTACTCTTTTTTCCATTTTATTTATTTATTTATTCGTTTATATTCAACTTAGTATTTCCAAGTTGTACTCTTTGATCCCCTAAATCCATCATTGCTAATACAATTGATTCATCTACTATTTCTGAAGTAACATACATAGACTGTAATTCACAGTCTGTCTGTACTGCAGTAGTACCGTCAGGGTAATTATATCCTATAACAGCTCCCAAATTATTTTTTATAGCATTTGGATTAGCTATTTTTAATGGTCTTTTAATGTAATCTAACTCTAACTCTGTTATTGAAAATGTTCCATCTGTATATACATACAAGAAATTTTCTGAAAATAAGTAAGGAGCTTGTCTCCACTCAAATGAGGGGTTATAAAACTCTGATCTTAGTATTTCATTTAAATCATCAGTTTGAGCAGCAATACCATCTAGGCTTACATTAGTACATTCACCTTTAGTACCTTTAAAGCTTACTCTAGTTTTGTAAAGATATTTTAATTTACCATTTACTAACCCTAAATCCTCTAAATTAAATCTGTAGACATTAGCATTAACAATAGAAGCTGTTAAAGGCTGTAATGTATCACCTTCAAACTTAATATGTATATCTCTTAGGTCTTCTATTCTTTTTTGAGTAGTTTCAAAACCAAGTTGATATGTATTATTACGGTTAATTCTTTTCTTAACAAAAAGTTCTTGACCTTCATTTAGGTATAAATCTATTTCTTCAGGTCTAAAATTTCTGTAATTCTGTGAATCAACTTTATTAAGTTTCCTTTTAAAATCAATATGTTGTTCTTCTACAGTCATTAAATTTAGCTACTTAGTTTAGAATGCTCTAATCTATCTTTATACATTATATAAGAAGATTGCTTATCTGGTTGTAATAGGAATTCAGAGAATATTCTAATATCTCCTAAGCTATTGTCTCCATCAAAGTAAACATCTGCTCTTTTTCTAATTACACCATAATCTTCTAAATCAAATATGAAAGCTCTAATCTTTACTATTTCTTTAGATAGTTTAGTAATACTTAAAAACTTTTCTGGACTATCCTCTAATTTAGACGCTAACATTTGTTTTATAGTAGTATCACTTACAGTATCTCCACCTTCTCCATATATTTTTAATATGTCTTTTTTACCTTGAGATGAAAGTTTAGCAAATTTAAGGAATGCTTCTTCTTTAAGTTCAACTTTTTTAATATTTTCTTCTGCTTCAGCTTCTATATCTTCTATATAAAAGTCTGTATCAGGACTAATATCTTCTATTGAATTGGCTACTTTACCATGTGCTTTTAGTACTTCAATTATAAGAGCCTCTCTTGGAGTGGCTTTATGGTACACATTTGGCTCATCTTTCAATTTAATGGTAAAATTAGTCCAATATTCATTAGTAATTACACTAGCTAAATGCTTTTCAGGATAACCTAATAGTTTTTCAAACTTAGATTCGCTTTCTTCAGTTAATCCAGTATGTAAACCATAGGAATCATAATCTGGAACTAATACTGTACTAGCATTATGTAATTTATTTTTATCAAATTCTTTAGTATTAACCCAAGGCTTTTTCCTAATTACGGGTCTTACTATTACTGTTGCTTCTTTTATTTCTCTCATTTTATATATATATATCAATTTAAAATATAGGGAGAGTGTTATGCTCTCCCTATAAGTTTTTATTTATTTACTAATACTTAGTCTAAGTTGACCACATCTAGAAACATCTGTTATTTTAACACCTGCTTCCTCTTGCTCAATCATAGTATAAGCATCTTCAGAATTACTCATCATTTCACCACGGTTAGCACCATAAGGAGAAGTAAGACCAGATACATAACCTGACTTCTTTTCACCTTGTAGTATTTCTAGGTTACCACCACCAGTTGAGTCTGAAAGATCAAAGAAAGTAAATTTCTGGGATTCTGCAGGCTTTCCTGTTACTGGGTCTACCAACCATTGTTTAGAAGTATCATCATAACAAGGATTATGGTTTATGTCAAAAACAACACCATTAATTCCTCTATAACGTACAAACTGACGACCAAATTCTTTAGCATTCTTATTGAATTCAGAACCTGCAGCATCATTAATGATAGAAGTATCCATTGTAAGGAACTTACTAGCATCACTTTCTAATGCTTTATGTAGAGAAGCTGATCCGTACTCACCTGTGTAAGACTGTACGTGACGTGAATTAAATCCTACTCTATTATAAAAAATGTCTTCAAGATACTCTTGAATAAGCTTAGTGCTTAATTTGTTATAATAATGAAGATGACCTGATTCCATCAGTTGTTCTATACCAGCACCTGTTCTTACTGGACGACCAGTAGTGTCAGGAGTACCATTAGACTCTCTTCCATACCAAAATAAGAATTCTCTCTCACGAGCGAACTGTGCCTTAAATTCAGCATCTGCATAATTGATCCATTTAGATTCATGTACTTTGTTATTAGCATCCATTAGTGCAATTTCTAGCACTCCTTTAGACGCAGCATCACCTGTAATCTTGTATTCCTTCTTAATCTTAGAAGTTTGCGTTCTAAGAGAAAAAGGCATTGCAAAATGTACAGAACCTGCACTATCAGAACCTTCTCCATAAGTAGAGAATAGTTTTGAGAATTTAGCTCCTGTTCTTAGGTATGAGTTTGGAAGAAACATTGTTTTGTCATCTTCTTGAAACATAACTGTGTATTTATAACCTTTAGCTCCACCAACTTTAACTGGGGGTGCTTGTACTCTTAGCAAGTACTTTTTGTTAGCAGGGGCTATTACATCACCTACTTTATACCAATTAGCATCCAACATAATCTCAAATTGTGATTTACCAAGACCTTTTTTAAGGTTAGCTGGTTCTAAATCACGAACACATACAAGAGGTCTATCAGACGCTCCCATTAGTTCCCATTCGTAAACGTCTTGAGTCATTTTCTTCACACGTGAAGGATTTGCATCAGCATACGCTTGCATTGGATTATACATATTTGATCTAGATATGAACTGACGCTCAAGTTTTCTAGATACTTTTTCTGGTGATACCAAACCTGCCTTTGCAAGGTGGTTCATTTCTGTATCGTTAGCATGCCACGGTCTGTGGCGTACTTTTGCTTTTAAATTTAAATTTGCCATTGTTTTTTGTTTTATTTATTTATTTATTTATTAATCTAAAGCAAGCCAATCATTAAATGATGATTTAGATTTAGAACTCTTTTTAGAGTTTTTTCCTCCTCCAGTGGCTAACTTTGACGCCGTGGATTGCTGTTTGTATTGCTTACTTAGTTCTTTAAATTTGTTGGAATGTTCTGTTACACCTTTCTTTTTAATAGAGGTAAGTTTACCTTTATTTTTAGTATATAGTGCATCAAAAATTATATCCTCAAATTTTACTTCTTTAACTTTTTGTCTTTCAACTTTATCCAATTGATACTGTGTAATCATATAAGCATTACCATTATCATCTACATATTTGTTATTTCTATCAAATATATAACTAGTAAGTTCATCTTTTGATTTTTTAGTAGTAATTGGAAAATCATTTATTTCAGAAGAATTTTTAATTAAATCCTTAATAGTTTTTTCTCTGTCAGCTTGTTCAGATTGCTGAAGTGCTCTTCTAGCAGTTTCAGTATCTTCTATTTCTTTTAACTCAGACTCTTTTTCGTCTTTAAAGAATTTTTTTGCGTCTTCAAACTCTTCATCAATTTCTTCATTATCTTCTAATGCAGTTACTAATGTGTTTATTCTGTTAGAACTTAAACCTTTTCTTTTATAAAGCTCTTTAATTGCTTCCAATTTACCCTCTTCATCAGAGGATTCTATGTTAGCATAATCTTCTTTAGAAGAAATCTGTATGTAGTCAGTTGCTCTACCACCTTTTTCAATGAACTCAATAAAACTTTTAGAATCACTTGACAAAGAATTCTTGTAATTACTTACTTGTTCTTGTATAGTATGTTCTATAATTTTATCTAAATCATCTTCATTTTCAATATCCATACCTTCTGGTATGCTTACTAATCCTGAATCTGCCCATTTTGCAGTAATATAAGAAAGCAAATTTTCATTACCCTCTCCTTCTTCTTCCTCTTCTTCAGATTCGTCAGATTCATCATCAGATTTATCATCCTCTTCTTCCTCTTCTTCTTCTAATTCCTCTTCTTCTTCTTCCTCGTCCTCATCAGTTACTTCTTTTTTGGATGATTTTTTTTTAGAATCTTCAACTTCAAAAGTCTCGTCATCTAAGAATTCCCAATCCTCACTATCGTCTCCACTGAAAACATCTTCAAATGTTGTTTTTTCACTCATTTTAATACAATTATAATTATTTTAATTTACTTTTACAAATTTATTTAGTGTGTTTTATAAGTTTTATTGGCCACTGTATAGCCTTTTCTTATTTCTCTCCACTTACTTTATTCTTTAAAGCTGTCTTAGCTTTTAACTTTTCTGTTCTTTCTTTACTTTCTATTTCTTTTTCTTTTAATCTATTTTTTTCTGTTTCTATACCTAATTTTTTATTAATTTCATCAGACTTCATGTCTAACTCTTTCATTCTCATCTCGGAATCTGCTAAAAATTTATCAACTTCTAACTGATCTGGAATTCCATTACCATCACTATCTTGTGTTTCTGCAAACTTAAATGAACCAACTTCTGCAACATAACGAGCTGTTTCAGCTACTAAATCTGCTTTATATTTTTCCATTTGTAGTTTTGTGTTTTCTAATTCTAATTTATTTTTTTCATTTTCAGCATTAGCTTCTCTTTCTGCTTGAGCACCTTGAGCTTGCATTTGTTGCATTTTCATTTCGCCACCTTCTAAAGTATCTATTAATTCTCCTGGAGTTGCATTACCTCTAATCATTTTAGCAATAGAACTTAAAGTAGCAGATTGATTTTGTAAAGCTGCATGTGCTAATTGCTTTAACTCATTATACATTCTCATGTCTTCAGAAGAAGAAGATATATAAGCACCTATTCTTGCTAAAGGTAATTTTTCTAAATCTAATTCAATAATCTTTTTAGATAAATCAGATAGTATATAAGTTAAATTTTCAGTACCATATTTATGATATGCAAATTTAGCAACATTTAAAAGTTGAGTTACAAAAGCTTTTTTACCTAACTCATGTGTAGCAAACCAAGGTTCTGTAGTATAGTTAGACTGAACTATTTGTTGTTGCGTAGTTCCAACTAATTCTCTATTACCCTGTTGACCTGTTCTAGCATCATTCATTCCAATAACTTTACCACATTGAGCATCAATATATTCTAGTAATTGTACTTTTTTATCTATAGATGCAGCTGCAGTCATATCAACACTTCTCCAAGAAGTCATGTCATTATTACCTCTATTACCTTCTTCATTAGGATTTATCCAAATAATGTCATCTACATTTAAGTAATGTTGCCATTTATCTAGATCTATTCCCATTGATGTAGGAATTTGATTAATATTTGCTAGTAGTTTTTTACCTTTATCAGAAGCTATATCTCTTTGTATTAATCTAAATACAATATTAGCAAAGTATTGAAAAGGTAACATTAAATCTACTGGACCTACTGGTTGTGAATTTAAATTATTATGTATAACACCTGTGTAAGGTAATGGGCAATCATAAGGATCATCCTCATTATCATAAAATTTATCTACTGCTCCCCAATCTGTCCAAATATCATCATTAATTTCAGTTATTTGTCTAATCTCTGGATACCATTCCCACTTAATACTTAAATCTCCTCTTTCTTCATTTACACTGTAACCTTCTGGCACACGCATAACTTGAATACCTTCGTCTTCATCCATGTAAGTTAAAAAGCCTACTTTGTACCAATCTCTCCAAACATGATGCATAACTTTAGATTTATTACTAGTAGTAGCTGGACTACCATCAGTATCTAAAGAGAACCAGTCATTTTGATCTACATCAGATTCTATTTCCCATTTGTCATCTATTCTAGTTCTAGCTCCACCACCTCTACTGCTTCCTTCATAAATTCTATCTATTTCAGATTTAGTTAAGTTAGGAAACATAGATACAACTCTAGATGGACTCATGTAATCATATGTAGTAGCCCATTCACCTTCGTGAATAAACATTAAATCTGAATCCATATCACAAGAAAATCTTAAAGGATTAACAACTTTACCTATTGGTTTTTTATTAACAATACCAGTATAGTATATTTCAAAAGCTGAAGTTAATCCATGCTTCCAAGCTGTTCTATCTTTTTCTTTTAAGAATTGATCTTCTTTAAGATGATTGTAAATTTCTTGAGCCATTGTTTCATATGAGTCTCTGTAGTCTCTCATATAATCCGCAATTTCTTCTGGGGACATAACCTCTTGTTCCATTTTAGCAATTTCTTTTTCTTGCAAATCTGGATTACTTTTAAGAGCTTCTTCCATTCTAGCTTTTTTAATTTCATTAACTACATACATAGAAGTTAACTCACCTTTCTTTTTATTATTTTCTTGAACTGCTTCAGGATTTGTAGTAAATATTCTAGTGTTATCTGGACGTTTTAACATCTCTCCTTCTAAATATTTAAAATGAGAAGTAAGTATAGGAAAATTATGCATTTCATCTGCTAAGTCTCCACTTGAAAATCCATGAGGTTTTGTAATGTGTTCAAAATTTTCTTGATTAAGTATACCATTTACAGCATCATAATTTATTTTGTTCTTTTTGTAGTTTGAGGAATAGTTACTATCTGTACTAATTTCTCTAGCTTTGGCAATATGCCATTCTTTTGTTTTTTGAGATTTTGACACTCTGTTTTTATAAACAACTTTTTTATTTTCCATTTTATTTATTTTCTAATCTATTAAGTAATTGGCTAGCAATCGTATTTACATTTTTTTCTTTAAACTCTTCTTCTTTATATTCTTCAATCACTAGCATTAACTGGAATAAAGCCATCACTCTATCAAAGTTACCAGATCTGCTGTATGCCATAAGTTCTTCTATTAGTCCAAGTGAAGGTATAAGGTCTAAATTAAATATAGTTTCCCCTTCCTCACTTATACCTCTTTCTATCATTAACCAATTGTAACACCATTTTTCACAAGCACCTTTCATCTTGTCATTCATAGGAGCACCATACACACGAGATACTTTAGAATTCTTTATAACCTTACCCATTGCTGAATCAGGTTGATGTTCTAATAAATGTACTTTACCTTTTCTATGAAAATAAGCCATAACATCTTTACCTATTTCATTCTCATGCATTATTTTAGCATTACCATAATACATAGATAACATCATAGCAACCTCATTTATATCATCTGTAGATTCATATCTACCTGTATATTCTGCTACTATTTCATCATAACCGTGATCAAATTTTTGATAACCTTTATACACTATTAATGATGCTAAAGATTTATATGCAGATTTATTATCTACATCAAACTTAACAGGGTCATACCCTATCTTATACATTTCAGAAGGATAATCAGTTTCTGGCGGACTTTGATAAATCATTACAGCACTTTCAGCATTGTTTGATTTTTTGTGAGGATAAGAATATATAGGTTCTAACGATCTGTCAGGTATAAATTTAATAGGTCTCTGTGGATCTCTAGTTCTTTCTAACTTTCCAGGAACTCCTATATTTTTATATCTGTTGTTCATTTTTAACCTGCTCTTAACTCTTTTAAGTAAAGCAACTGGAAATACGTTTCCTTCAGGCTTTAGGAAAGCTTCTGTTGGAGTTTTACACTTTTGAGTAATGGATACATCATAATCTTCTTTAGATCCCTTAGAAGCTACTTTACGTTCTTTATCCAAAGACAATTCAGCTACCCATCTAAAAGAGTTTCCATTTTTATCCATTGAAACATGTAATTTACCATTTTCATCTACATAAGATGCACCTGGTCTAAACCACATTTCATCTACAAATAAACCTGACTTACTTTGTGTTTCATTTTCTTCGTATATGTTATCATACTCTGCTAAACCATAATCTGAAGGTGAGTTATGCATCTCTGCAAAATCTTGTGTAGATCCCTCCATGTCACCACCTGTACCAAATATAATAGGTATACCAATCCACGTTTCACCATCTCTTAAAGTAGGTTCAGCAAATCTGTAAGCTTTTTTTAGCATGTTAATAAGACCACCCTCCTCAAATATAAATCTAGTACAAGATAGACCTGCGGATTTATCTGGATTATCTTTAAGAGTAAGAATTTTTATTTCAGATAAGAATCCCTTTTCAACATCTTGTCCATTAATTTTTTCCATCCAACCAGACCTAATAAATGTTTGAGTATCTTTTAGTTTAGAGTGTCTAAATTCTGTGTATTCATTTAAGAAGTTACACATATTCTTAGCCATGTTAAATGTGTTAATAGCTTTGTCTTCAATTTCAGCTGCAATTACAACTCTAGATTTAGAGAAGAATGTGTATATCCATACAGCACCTGCAGCATTTTTAAATGAGAATCCTTTACGTCTAGCTTTTGCTAGTATAATTCCTTTTTTATCTTTACTAGATTTTCCAAATTTTACAGGGTTTTCACAAAGTTCTAATTCTAAGAAATAGTAATAGTCCATAGAAACAAAATTAGGGAATCCTAATTCCTTAGTTTCCCTTCCATCTGGTTTTGTAACTGTTTTTTCTATTCTACAAAAGTTTAAATAAAAGTAATGTTCTCCTGTAATATAAACTCCTCCAATTGTAAAACCATTTAAACATCTATCTTTTTGCTCTTGCCAATATTTATAATATTGAGAGCTTCCAGGTATAGCCGTAGTGTAACAAGTGTTACCTTTACTTTCATTTAAATCAAATTCATTAGCAGCAGGTGTAAACACACTACTATCTTTAAACAAAAGATAATCTCTATTTAAATTAGAAACTGGATTTCTAAAAGATAAATCAGACACTAAATCTTTTACCTCTTCAGGTATAGTTGATTTAATATCTGTTATAACCTCTGCTATTTTTGGATCGTATTTAGTCATGTAGTATAGTTGAAGGTTTTACATTACCTTTTCTTTTAGCTGTAGTAGCTTTTTGTTTAGTAACAAGATCTTTTAAAGAATCTAATGATTCAAATAATTTACCTGCTTCTTTAATAGTATTTACAACATCTCTTACGTTATAAATAGGTTTACCTTTATCGTCTAAAGCTTTAAAATCTACAGAATAATTAAACTCTTCTAATTTTTTAAGAGCATATTCAGCAGAAGCTAAAAATCTCATTGCTTCAGTTTCTTCTAAAATTTTTACTTTGTCAATAGCTAATTGGATTTCTTTTTCAGGAAACCAATCATTAACTATACAATCTTCTCTAACTAAAAGAGGTCTATCTTCTGGTGAAGACTTTGCATAAATAGAAGCTGGTGATGCCATATGATACACGTATTTAATGGCACCAGAAGCTTTTAATTTATCTGCTTTTTTGTCTAATTTCCATAGAACTGTAAATTCAGGAATATGTAAACCTTCAATTGTTATAATTGGTTCATTATTTATTAGATCAAAAATATTCATTTATTTAGTATTTCGTGTATCTACTTTTTTATATTTTTCATAAGTTCTCATACCTCCTATACCTAACATACCTAATACTACTGGCATCATTTGGCTCATATCCAAAGTTTCTGGACATACTGCATTTAGACTTAGAGTTTCTACTAAAGTACAATAGACAGGTATAAATATAAAGTTAATTGCAAAAACGGATGCACATACCCAGCCTATTGCTGGCCTCCAACCTGCTACAAATATAGAAGGGTGCGATGCTTCAACTTTATTAATACTTATCTGACCTAGCATTAATTCTTGTTCAAGCTTTTTCTCTTCTAATAATATCTCCATGTACTTCTCTTCAATTTCTCTTTTAGAAGTAAAATTTTTATCTACGGCATCTCCAATTTTTTCAATTAAAGACCCATCTCCTTTACCTTTTACAAGGTTTAGTGCTGCTGTTAATATTGGTCCCATTATACTTTTCTTAATTCAAAATGAGGCATATCATCAAATCTTTGATCTGTTAATATCTCTCCGTCCATATCCCAATTGGCTCCCCACCTTACTTGGTGTGTTATTTCTCCTTCTGACAATAATATTGTAGCTGATGCTAAAATAGAACCTCCTAAAGCAGCTAAATGTGCAGGGTCAAAAGCCAATTTTTTATTTCCCTTCACATAGGCACATATGTCCACAGCCATAGAAGGCGAAAGATTATGCTTACCTAGTTTTTTATATCCATCTATTTTAGATGCACCTTTTTTAAACAACTCATTTTGCCTTGCAATGCTTCTGTGCCCCTCTGTGATAATAAAATCAACAGGAGTTAACTGGATTGCTAACGCAAATATTTTTTGTAAATCTTCATGACAAGTTTTTAAATTGCCAAAAGATCTTTTACTTAATTTATACATATTTAGTTTTTACCATTACTTTAGTTGTAAGCAAAGTAGCCACAACTGAAACTGCATTTTCAACTGCAATTATTGTTACTTTAGCAGGATCTAATATTTTAGTTTTGCTCCTTTTCTCCATCTCCATAGTCTTTGCATTAAAAATAGAATCAGTATCATGATTTAGTATTGCTTCTTCAATTACTAATATATCTTTTTCTTGAACACTTGCATTAATGCATATTTGTTTAAAAGGTATACTAGCTGCTACAGACAATAATTTACAGTGTTGTCCAGCTATTAATAAAGCAACACCTCCACCTGGAAGTACACCTTGTTCTAAGGCTGCTCTAGTTGCTGCGACTGCATCATCTACTCTGTCTTTCTTTTCTTTTAATTCAATTTCTGTGGTAGCACCTACTTTTATAATAGCTACTTTGCCTTTTAATTTAGCAATTCTTTCATCCACTCTACTTTGTTCGTACTCAGTAGGCAATTCATCTTTTATGTTTAATAGACCTTGAATTCTGTCTTCTGCTTTATTTTCTTTACCTATAAAAGTAGTTTTTCTTTGAGATATAATTACTTTTTCAATAGTACCAAAAGGTTCGGTTGGTTTTAAAGTATCTGTAACAACACTTCCACCTGTAATAGCACATATATCTTTTAAGCTTTCTAATCTACCTTGTGCATATCCTTCTGGAGTTATAACACAACATTTAATCCTACCATTAACATTGTTATGTGCTAACCAAGATAAAGCTTCACCAGTTACTTTAGCGTTAACTATAAGTAAAGGTTTATTAGCTTCCATAGCTTGTTGCATTAAAGGTAATACATCTGCAGAGGATTTCATAGGTAAATTAGTACAATATACTAAAGGATTTTCATATTCAACTACTTTTGAATCAGCTCCAGGAGTTAAAAAGTGTATAGACTCATAACCTCTGTCTATTTCCATACCTTTTACAAATTCTACTTCTGTTTCTATACCAGTAGCTTCTTCAACAGTTACTACACCATTTTTTCCTACAGTATTAAATACTCCTGCTATTAATTCTCCTAGTTTTTCATCACCATTACAAGAAATAGTAGAAATATCTATTAAATTCTTAGAGTTTACTTTTAAAGTTTGTTCTTTTAAGGATTCTATAATAACAACTAGATCATCCTCCATTTCTTTTTTAATTGTTAAAGGATCTGCTCCATTAGCAATTCTTTCTGCACCTAGATTGTAAATAGATTGAGCTATTACTGTAGCTGTAGTTGTTCCATCACCTACTAAGTCATTTGATTTAGTAGCTACTTCTTGTATAACTCTAATAGCAATATTTTCTATTGCATCTTCAGACCATATCTCTTTAGCTACTGATACACCATCTTTTGTTATAATAGCTTTAGGATTACCATTAACATCTTCTTTATATATAATTACATTCCTACCTTTAGGTCCTAACGTCACTTTTACGGCGTCACATATAATGTTAACGCCGTCTTTTAGTGAATCTTGTAATTCTTTTCCAAATATAACCATAATTATTCTGCTGGTTCTACATAGTCTACTCCGTAAGACTCATAAGTTAGTACATAGGGAGAAAACTTTTTATTGTTATCAGTCCATGCACTAGAATCTGTCTTATCAAAATAAATTGTACTTCTTGGATAATTATCTAAGCTCCAATGAACAATATCCCCTACTTCTACTTCTACACATTGTGGTCCTTTTGCTATTACTATACCTTTGTTTTGATACATAGGTTTGTAGCTGTCCTCTCTATCTACACCTTCTGAATCTGTGATTAGTCCTGATTCAGGAGCTAACAATCCATTGTCATCTTCATCTGGCATATCATATCTTTTAATTATTAGTAAATCTTTAATGGTTTTTCCAATTTTATCTTTGTACTCATCCATTACATAAACTTCTTCTGTCTTTTTAACCATGGCTGTAGCCATATCCTCATTTGTTGTTTTGTTTTTCATATTAATCTTCAATTATTATGTTATTGTCTTCTTTAAACTTAAACCATTCTTTTGTCTCCATAATGTCTGGAAACCTCTTACCTTCATTGCAGCTCTTATATACATATAGCTTACCAGGGTAACTGCATCCACATTGAACACACTTTCCTGCAACACCACAAGTACTGGCACAAATTTTGTCTCTATATATAATCTGCTCTTTGACATGTTCTTCTAATAAATTAAATCTATCACCAAACATTCTAATATTACCACTAACAAAATCTTTTATATTGGTTAATGTTATACCTTTCATTATAATCTGTCGTATTTGTACTTAGTTAAAGCAGTTAATTTTAGCATATTAGTTACAATAGATGCTAATTCAGGTAGTGATTCTACATAAGGGTAAAACTCATCTAACTTCTGAATAAACTCATCTAGTACTTCTTCAAAAGGTAAACCCTTATGATATACTGGTAAATTAACACTTAATTCTTCCTTAAACCTTGTAGAATAAATTATATTAAATTCTCTTAATAAATTATTTGATTCTACTAAATAACTATCTATTAGTTCTCTCTCTTGCACTGTTTCTACAGTCATTCCATTTAGTAGAGTGCTGACTAACGTTTCTGTTACGCCCTCTACAAATACTCTTACTTTTTTCATTATCTTTTATATCCCATTGGTACTACTATTGTTAAACTTTCTTTTAATTCTATTAGCTTTTTAAAACTCATTTTTATTAAGCTACTTTCTTTTCTAATGTCATCATATATTAAGCATTTAGTTTTATAAGGTTTTCCCCCTTGTTTTAGTACCTCTTCAGGGAAAACAAACCTTATATCAAAATTCTTTTTTAGTGTTACACTCTCATGAGCACAATATTCATTCCCTTCTTTGTCTTTTTTCCAGACATCTACTAATGTGTTTAATGTTTTATAGTGTTCCATGTGTTATTTCTAATTTTCCAAAGAATTTTAATTTTTTCTTTAATCTTAATATTATCTTTACCTTTGTTCTTTAAACTTTTAGCTGTTTTAATATGTGCTGATATAATATGTTTTATTATCCGTGGATTAACTTTTATTTTACCAAGCTCTTGTATATGTATTGTGTTACCTTCATTGTTTGACATTTCTTCTTTAATATATTTGAAGAAGTGGTTGTAAACATTTTTAAGTAAGAACTCTGATACATTATTTTCTTCTGCTAATACTTTTAGATCCATTATACAATATTGAACTCATATACTAGTGTAATTTTTTTATGATCTCTTAATTTATCTTTAGCTAAGTTAATAGCAGGTTTAATAGAAATCTTTTTATTAACTTTTATTAAATAACCTTTTTCTATTAATTTAGTAATATAATTTTCTAGGTTAGAATAATTTTTAAAACCAAATTCTTCTCTTACTGCTCTTTTAGCTGTAGTAGAAAATCTATCCTTTCTTATTAAGTCACCCTCTAGTATCCAAAACTCTGTTAAGATCTCTAACTCCATATCTGTGATTCTTCTATGAGCTGGGAAACTATTTGAGGTGTGTCTTAAAAATTCTTTGTAAAATTGCTTTAAATTTAGTTCTTTACTTCTTCTAGCTATCATATTAAAATTACTTTTATATCATCTTCCTCCCCTTCAATAGGACTACCATCAAGTTTATACATACTTATAGCACCACCATAGTGTTTAATAAAACCAAAAGGGTATTCAATATAAGTGTGATCCGCTACTGTATTTAAATTTGAAACACTTTCTATGTAATCAAAAATTTCTTTTTTTATCTCTATCTTCATTGTAATACAAAGGTACGACAAATTATCATAACAACCAAGTAGTATTTATAATTTTTTTTGTGTAGATAAAATTAGGCATAAAAAAAGGAGAGTGTAAACTCTCCTAATTATGGTCCTAAGCGATTCTTTAAGAACTGTATCCTGTTTTCCTGTAATAGAAGTGTGCAGCAGTCCAACCTAAAAGTGTAAGTACTATTGTACATAATGCTACTTTAAGTCCTGATCCATTAATAAGAGTAAAAGATATAATAGCACCTGTTATAGCAAATAAGCTTTTTAATGGTCTAAGTACTGAGTAATTTTTAAATAAATTCATATGTGTATGTTATATAAGTTAATGTAACTGCTATTATTAAAGAAGTTATTCTAACAAATAGATTAGCAGCTACGGGTAGTTTTTTAAATTCTAAATCAGTTTTATTACTACCTAAATAAAACCATTCTTTCATTTTTATCTTTGAGAAAGCTAAATCAAATATAGCTACTCTTAAAAAAAAGTATATAGGAACTCCTAAATAACTATTTATTAATAGTCCCATTATACTAGCAATCATAACAGTACCAGTTAACCTTAAATTTGATATTAGATCATGTTTGTCACCATATATTACTTCTAAAGTAACTTCTAATAGAACCAATAACAATAAGTTTATAAATAAGAGTGTATACATAATTTCTTTGTCTTTTATACTTACTGTGAAATAAGCATAGCTTTTCCCCTTGTAAGTTTTACCTTAGTTGCTATTTCAAGTTTAAACTTCGTTAGTAGCAGTGATTGAGCCTCTGGATAACAATATGGGGTGAACTCCCCAGACCTTTATGGTGTCTAATCTATCCAACACTACTAACTCGTTTTAACCCTTGTGTATCTATTGGAGAAAACTCTGATTCTATTTGAATCTACAATCCAACTTCTAACCTCTTATTGGTTACCTAGAGGTGGTATTCATAACTGAATGATACACTACAAATATACAACTATTTTTATTAATATCCTAATTTATTTTAAAGTTTTATGTATATTTTTTCATTATATTCTCTAAATCATTTAATATCTTTACATTAGATGTAATATCTTTTTCTTTAATGTCTTCTACTCTCTGTATTAGCTTTATCCAATCATCTGCCTTCATTACAACAAAGTGTTCATTAGTTTTAGAAGTCTTCTTATGTGCTATTACAGTAGGGTATTTTTGTATACTATCATCTTCTGTAAAGTTCTTTTCTTTGCAAGCATCTATCTTATCAAATATATCTTTATAGTTAATGCCTCTAGGATACCCACATTTTAATTGCATATTATAAGGTATGTTTATAAGGTCTATACCTGAATCATCAGCTATCCTACTACCTTGCCTTGCAGTAATACATTTATCCCAACCTAAGTCTTTAAACACATTAGCCCACATTCTTTCATACCTATGCCCTTTGTCTCTGTTTTTATTTGCCATTATTCAAACTCATCTTTTACTTTGTTATATAAAGCTTCTATTTCATCTTCACTCATATCATCTAGTATAACATTTAATGGAAACTCTTGGTATATCTCAAAAAATTCTTTTTTACTTATCATTACTTTTTACTTTTATTTTTTTTTCAATTTCAAGTGCTTGTTCTAATAAAAATTTTTCAATTTTATCATTAACTTTTCTTTGAGATTTAAATCTTTCAGGAGTATTTACATACTCTGCATTTACATTATTTATTAGCATAATTTACTTCTTCAAAGTTCCTACAATTAACACATTTAGGATTATTGCAATTCATTCCTATTGGAACCATTACATTAAATTCTAAACAAGTAGTTAATACTTCTATTTCTTCTCCTTTAAATCTTTCAGGATTTCTTTTATACCTTTCCATTTCTTCTAGGCTTATTTCTGTTTGTATTTTTTTCATATTATTTTTTCCACTTTAAGTTTTTTAGTACTTCTTCATCTGGTGTGTCTTTAAGTATTTCATCTAACATCTCCATATTAGTTTTTATAATATTAGTTTTAACCTTTATTTTTTCCCACCATTCTAATTTATTTTTCATTTACTACAAAGGTAGTACATATATAGCGTAAATGCTAATTTAGTACTCAGAAAAAAAATTATAAAAAAAAATTTAGAAAGAGTTCAGGTGGTTAGAGGAGCCAAAACAACAACCCCCCATCTTAAATCTGACGGTAAAGCCCCCTAATGGGTAATATCATAGAAACAGAATGCATACATATATAGTTAAAGAGGTCAGTACTGCTGATCCAGCTAAAACAAACGGAGTTGTTCTACACTCAGCACAGGTTGCTCAAGTAGGAGGAGTGGTAAAGAGAGGTGACAAGACAATTCAACTGAAAGATAAAGCAGTTGGATGGATCACAACATTTGATGACAAACTAGAGGTAGGTGATTCTATTGACTATGATGAGAAGCTTCATCGTGTCAACTGGCTAACTGCCAATGATAGAGTTATTCACCTTGCTGTTAATGAGCAAGAGCGTGAAGACAGAAAAGCTGTCCTAGCTGCTGGTGGTTATGAGAAGCAACAAGAAAGCATTAAAGCAATGCTAATGGCTGATGCTGCTATTGCAGGCAATGAAGGCTAAAGATAAGGGGGCTAACGCCCCTTTTTCTCTTTAAATTGCAATAAGAATTAGATTAAAAATACTTAAATGGTTAGATAAGGTTCGATTCCTTAATAAGTAGCTAAAGAAATAAAGATATGATGATGATAATTTGGTTTATAATATTAATACTGATAATAACTCAGGTAGATTAACAATTTAAAAGAAATAAAATGGAAATAATTAACAAAATAGATGGCATAAAGTCACAAATTCCTATTCAATTAGAATATTATATAGGTTTAAACACTATGATATTTTCTAAACCTCGTACAAGCTTTGAAAATATAGTTTCAATAGAATTAATAGTTAAAGATGTGCAAGGTTGGGACGTAATGGTAGTAACTAATTCCACAGGCTTTAAGTATATGTACAAAGGTAAGTGGAATGATGGTTTTATGCCACAAAATGAGTCATAGTAAGAGTTTAGAGAGTGGTAGGAGTTAACATCCACCACTCTAAGCCTATTCTAACACTATTTCTCTAAGTTATCACACATACTATTATATAGCTTTTTAACAATTTTAACAATCTAACAAGAAACTAAAATGAATCAAAACAAAAATTTACTAGAAGACAATACTATTACTAACACTGAAGAAGATAATTTTGCAATATTAGCAAACAAATCTAAATCATTAGTAGATAAAAATAAAAATAGTGTAAAATGTCAACATTTGTCAACATCAGACTTTACATCAAGTGGTAAAACTAAAATTTGCAATGATTGTGGAGTAATATTTAAAGCTACTGTTATTTGGACAGAACAAATAGCATCTCATTAATCTAACAATCTAACAATAACAATCAAATGAAAAGATTAACAAACTTACAGTTAAAAGACATTATAAAGCAATTTAATGATCTTAAAGAAGATGGGCAGATTATACAGACTAGTGAAGATGAATTCATTACTGTTGATGATTATGCTAAAAATGTAAAAGAAGATATAGAAAGTTTTCAAGAAAAAGATTTTGATTGGGATTTAAACTTACATAACAAAAACAATGAATAAATTAAACAAAAAAATAGACCCTAATGAATGGGATGAATTTGGTAATTTAGTACCTGATCCAGAAGGTAATGATCCTGATGGACACGAAGCTCTTTAACAATACTAATAAACAACTGTAACCAATTTGTATTACTGAATATAATTGGGTAAAAACATTTGAACTGCACTTCAGTTGTTTATTTTTTTAAACTCTTTAACAATATGGGGGTGTTCTGGCTTTTGACAGAATGGCTATGATTAGACGAACAAGTATGCAAAAATGAAACTATCAATGCATTAAATAATATGTTTCAAGTCATAAACGACAAACAAATATCAAATACAACTGTTGATGCTCAAGGAGTATTACAGATGTTCCCTACTGTTAAGCTAGAAATAGCAGCATAGTATGGCTGATTTAAGCTGGTAACTAAATTACCAAAAACAGAGATAAAACTGTAAAGCTAAAGGTGGAGCTTGTACTAAGTAGTACAGCCTAATATTCTAGTTTAAAGAATACAAACAAAAACAAAACTTGTAACAATTTATTTATGATTAACATTTTGGACCTGGGTTCGACTCCCAGCACCTCCACAATAATAATTTAACATTTTAACAATTTAACATTATGAATAACGAAGAAAAAACAAAAAATAATATGAAAACATTTGCAGTATTAATTACATCATCAGATGGTAAAACATTAATCAGTAATCACGATGAATCTGGAGATAGTATTGTCAGTATTATACAATTGTATGAAAGTTTAGGTCAATTACCTAAAGGTCAAATCATAAAAGCAATAGTTGAAAAAACTGAACATTATACTCCAATAGAAGCTAAAGATTTTGATAATGGTACAATAAAGGAAATGAATTCTGATTTTAATGTTGACTTATATGAACAAATTTTGTGTATGTAAATCAAAAATCATAGTCAGACAAAAGACGTTAAAAGAAGGGAATAGCTGAATATCCTTAAACAAATAGAAGCTAGATCTACATAAAACCATCCGTAAGATAGATGGCACACAACCAAAAAAGGGAAAAGTGTGCTGATGTAGAAGGAATAGAAAACAGTGAAATAATAAAATGTCTCTTTCATGGGCGAGGTTAATACGGATATTCTTTTAAAGATCCCTATTAATAGTGGTTCAAGTCCACTGCATTTTTTATTTTAACCAAAAACACACTGTATTACTGCAGTAGTACCACGTTTTATCTATAATGATAAATTCAATAAAGTATAATCTACAAGGTAGAGGGTTCTTTCAGTGTGTTTTATTTTATTTTTATTAATCAAAAAACAAGAAAAAAGAAATATTATGAATTATTTAGATTTAGATCCTTATTTAATAATAGGATTATCAGCCGTTTTAATTATAGTAGTAATGTTTACTGCATATGATTTATTTGAAAATGAGTTAGTGATGACCAATAATTGGTTTACGTGTAGTATGATATTTTGGGTATCTATAGCTTTGCTTATTTTATCTTTTATTTATTTAACTTATTAACAGAAATCAATATGAAAAAATTATTATTATTTACATTATTAGGCTTAACATTAATTTTAATATTATTAGGTTATGCTACAATAATATGGTGGGGAACATTACAAAGTTATATAGCTTTATTTGAAGTTTTTGTATTCTCTTTTTTACTTTATAAAACTTTTATTGAATTAAAAAGAATATGAATTTTCTTATTATATATTTTATAGGGTATCTTATTATGTTTTTATATGCATCTATAAGTGAAATTTTAATTGAAAAAGATAAACTTACAGTAGAAATTTTACTTGGATTTTTTTTGATAAGTATAAGTTCTTGGGGGGGTTTATTTTTTATTTTAGCAATTAAATCAATTGATAGAATAATTGTATTAAAAAGTAAAATGAGTAAACCTCTTAAAAAATGGTTAAACACAACAATTTATACTCCTAACACAGGTGGAGCTAATCATTTTACAACAAACAAGAAATAGATAATTGAAACACATCCTTTGCGGAAATTTGGAACGTTGTTATCTTTATATTAATAGTAGTGAAGCTGTAAAAATGTGGACAAGCTAAGGGTTTAGCTCACATTAGGTTCTACGGAATTAACAGAAACCTTGAAAGACCCGAAACTATTAATAACACAAACTATTCACAAAGTAAGAAAGCTCGTACTGACTCTTAACTGAGAAGTACAAGTATATATTAAAAGAACTACGATAAATTAATATCACGTAGAATCTTAAAAGGCAGGTGAAGATCCTGAAGTGAATAGTTTTTTAAAAAATTAAATACAAATGAAAAAATTACTATTAATACTAACATTTCTTACATTTTTAGGATGTAACAAAGAAAATATTACACCAACACCAGAGTGTAATTGTGGAACAATATCTGATTATGGAACTAAAAATGGTTTGTATTGGATAGAATTAGAAAATGATTGTTCAGGTAATAAAGAACATTGGTTTTTTAGAGAAGAAGTTTTTATAACTGCACAAATAGGTTATAATTTGTGTATGTATGATGAACCAAATTGGTAAAGAAATACGTTAAACCTATGACGTTGTGATTAACCTCGGTCCTGAAAATGGATAAAACCGTGGTCAATGTCACTAAATAAAGATAGAATATAAATTGTAATAACACAAGCACCTGGAGGTAAGCAGGTTTAATAGAAACTACAGTCTAAGCTTAGTGTTATTACATACAAATTTATCAAGTGTACCAACTGTATGGTAATATGTTGGATAGAGATATAGTAACTAATCTGTTAAATGACGTTACTTAGATGAAACAATAGTATGTTTGAATAGATTTAACACTATAATAAAACATTGAGAAGTAGTTAGAATACACTTAGGAGTTTACAACAAGAGATAGACAGAATGGAGGATGAATTAAGTAATCCGAGTCATGTACTAATTATCTTGTGACCATTTATAGAAATATAGATGGTGCTAATACATCACTGAGAATACAGTAAAACTCCTAGCAGGAGAGTATAATCCTGCTTTTAAAAAAATTAAAAATTATGACAATATTAGAAATTACATTAACAGGAATAATATGGATAGCGTATGGTTGTCGTGTAAGTGACCAACATGATTGGAATGAACACTCTGCATCTCATATAATTTTTGCACCTATTGTGCTACTTTATAGAGTAGTAGTAGGAATTTTCAATAAACCTTAAAACAAAATCAAAATGCAATTAGAAACAGTACAGGTAATAATGTTACCTGCAAAGAGCGGAGCTATTCATAGATACGGTCCTAGTTTATTGTTATATCCTTATGGAGACAGTAAAGCTTGTCATCTCTATTTCACATCAGATGAAGAGATTAAAGATGAGGATTGGTACTATTGGAGTGTGACAAACTCTATACAAAAATTTAAGGCTCACCTTCGCGACACAAATACACCCAAAAACTCTGATGGTAGTAGAAAAATTGTAGCAACAACAGATAAGAAGCTTATTGGAGTAAACCAAATACCACAATCATTTGTAGAAGAATATTCTAGACAAGGCGGTATTAATGAGGTTAACTTAGAATATCTTGATTGGTGTGACTACGATGATGATAACCCTACAGGATTAGATAAACCTGATTGGAGATTAAAATTAACACCTAACAATGAAGTAATAATACACTTGATTAAAGAAAAAATGTATAGTAAAAGTGAAGTTGAAATCTTTCTTAAAAAAGGATTTAATGATTTTAGACTAAAAACAAAAAGTGTTCAATATGTTGTTGGAAATGGAAATCCAAATACAAATGGAACTAAAAAAAAGTTTTTAATTACTAATATAAACAATTGGATTAAAGAAAATTTATAAATTATGAATTATAGAAAAATACATATAAAACCTAAACCTCCATTAAGTAAAACATCAAAACCACCACCAGCTCCTATAGCAAAAGTAACAGTTAAAACTTATACTGTAGAAGAAATTAACGCTATATTTGATGAAAGAATATCAAATATAAAAACAGAATTAAAACATACTAATTGTCCTACTTACCTAGACACTACATCTTATTTAATAGGAGCAAGAGAAATACTAACAGATTTAAAAAAAAAATTTAAGTAATTATGAAAAATAAAAGACCAAGAATTAAAGTAAAACAACCTACAAATGTTAAAACTACTAATAGAGTAGAACTGATTTGTAGTGGTAATTTAGATGGATTTAATAGTTCACAAAGAAAAATGAATCCAGGAACTGTAACAAGATTTTAATATGATATTATATTTAATAATATACTTTTTAATAGGAGTATTGATTAATTTCAAATTAGTTTCATTAACTGAAAAGCATGGAATTGAATTTTGGAATAAAGATGATGGTAAAGACATTGATAAAATGTTATTTTCCACGTTAATAGCGTGGCCTTTAATGTTGTTAGTCATTTTTTACATAATAATTAAACATTATAAGAAATAATTATGAAATTAAAAGGATATAATAAATTAATATTACAAGTAATATTATTATCTGTAAGTATGATGTTAATGTCACTTTTTACTGACACTGAATTTTGGTATAACAATTTTAATACTTTACATTTATTAGATTTAAGTGAAAGATGTGGAAAAGGTGGTTTTGGAGGATCAGAAGGTCACCATTATCACTGGAACTATAGAGGATTTGTATATAGTATTTCTGGATTTATATTATTTGTAATTACAGTAATAAGAATAATTAACACACATAAAGAAGATGATTTTAGCTAAATATCAAAGAATAAGTCTAAATATGTTAATAACTTCTATAATATGTTATAGTATATTTTATTTAATTAAAATATATATTGTATGGGAATCAGAACATTTTTTTCAAATATTTATGGATTTACCTAATATAAATTTAGAAGAAAGAGCAACATTTTTGTTTATATGGGCATTCTTTCAATTTGTAAATTGCATAGTATGGTTCAATATTATAACTGATAGAATTAAAAAAAATAAATCAAATTTAAGGTATTAAAACAAGAAAAAACAATGAACAAAGTAACACGTAAAAAGAGATATTCATCTCCAGATGAAGTGATTAGATCACTATCAACTAAAAATGATGTAAGAATTGTATCTGCAAAAGATGGCAATCAAATTGTAAGAGTACTATCTAATAGTGCTAGAGGTAGAAAAAATGATCTAGGTAATAGTAGTCTTGGAAAAATAGACTATTTAACAAATCATTGTGGTAACAAATTTACTAAACAAATAGTAGATAAGTTTGAACCAAAAAAGCCTTTTAAAAAGAAATACCCTACAACAAGGTAATTAAGTAAATACTACTGTGTAGAAATATGCAGTAGTATACTTTTAAAATATCAATGAGATTAAAATTAAAATTGTTTTATTTATTCAGATTGAATAAAATTACAAAGAATTTAATAAAAAATGGAGTAGTATCCAAAAGAGACCTAATAAAAATTAACAAGAAATGAACAAATTAAAAATTGGATTAGTAACAAATATGACTGTAAGAAGTCATGTAGGCATGGGAATTGCTTATGTAAGATTTTGTGAAGAAATAGCAAGAAGAGCCGAAAAAACATTAAATTTAGTATTAATACATCATACTAATGATTTTATTAAAGACTTAGACATTTTAATATTACCTGGTGGAGCTGACGTAGATCCTGCACTTTATGATGAAGAATTATCTTCATTAGTAGGTCGTTTAGATCCACAGAGAGACTTTTTTACTAGAAATGTATTACCATTATATGTTGAGAGTAAAACGCCTATATTTGGCATTTGTAGAGGTCATCAAGAATTAGCTGCTCATTTTGGTATGAAGCTTATTCAAGATAAGATAGAACCTTTGTCTGAATATGTATTTGGAGCAGTTATAGAAAAAGTGGAATTAAAGAATTTCTTTAATACTCATGCTTCTGGTGCTAAAAAAGGAGAATACATATTAATAAAAGATGAAAGAGTTAATCACATTATGGATGTTAATTCTAGACATCATCAATGTGTTAAAGTTTGTGACACTGAAAAAGCAGTTGTAACAGCAGCTCTAGGTAAAATTGATTCTGGTAGAATAGAAGCAATGGAATATATAGGTTATCCTATAGTGTCTGTACAATGGCATCCTGAAATTTTGTTTGATACATATACTATGAGATCAATTGAATTACTACTAGAATATGAAAAAAAAGATTAAAATAGTAAAGATTATTAATTTTGAGTATTACTCAAGATTTGGAGCACCTTTTTAAGGTAGGATCAAAGCCGTGAGAACCTAATTCTCAAGAACACACATAGCTTAATGGTAAAAGCATTTTTTAAAAAAGATTATGGTTCGATTCCATGTGTGTTCGCTATGTATAGTAAAATAGAAGGAAAAGAAGGTGAATATTTAAAAGAAGTAAATGATTTGTTTGAAAATAATGGGATAGATGATTTTATAATTGATCATGATGATTATGTAGAAAAATCAGTTAAAAACCAGAAACCTATAAGAGGTTTTTATTTTTGTACAAATAATAGAGAAATTAATATTCAATTGGAAGAGATAAATACTCTAAGAATGGACGTTTTTAAAGGAATGTGTGCAGTAAAATGTTTAAAAGAAGTAGAAAATGTATTACCGTTTTAAATTAAGATCAAAAATATTTTTAGTATTGTTATCAATATTAACATTTATATTAACAATAAGTTTTATTGTTAAAAATTACGAGAATTTACAATTTTTAGTAATGTTTTTTATAATTATTATTTTTGTCTTAATATATCAAGGATTAATAATAAGTAGTAAACTTACTCAATTTAATTTAGGATTTGAGGATTGTAAAAGAAATAAAAGTAAAAAGAAATTAATAATAGATGAAGATTATCATTTAGGTTATAATTTCTATATAAACAAAATGTTTAATGAACAAAATAGAAAAAAATAAAAAAAATGTTATAACAAGTCATAAAGGTATTGTTAACTTTTATGCAGGCCATTATGATACACTTTTAAAAAATCATTTTGAAGTAAAATCTTGTATTATACCTAAAATGGAATTAGGTTTTAAAAAAGCAAATGATGGCGAATCTACTTTTGTTTTTCATAGTAGGCAAGGAAGAGAATTTACAATTAAATTTGATTTTCCTAAAAAATTACCTCTTAAACTGGTAAAAGCTTTTGCAGCTGTAGAATGTTTAAAAAATGTTCAATCTGTTATTATGAATGATTACTATCATAATAACATTTATTAAAATATCCCTATACTCCATACAAGGTATGTGAGTGGGAAGGTTGGTATGACTCTATTACAGTACCTTAAACTGTAAGAGTAATTATTCTATACGTTAATTAAAATCCTAGTATAGTAGGTAAACAACATGTATTTAATTATATTTGAAAATCACCTTAAAAGAGTTTGGAAACAATTTGGTAACTATCACAGAAGATTCTATTGGAAGCCTGGTCAATATCAATATTGCCAGCAAGGTAAAAGAATCTTGTGTAGAAAAGAAGTCCAAGAAGATAGAACTCTATTTTTTAATGCTATAACAGGCGAAGAAGTTATTTTAACTAAAGAAGCAACAGTAGAAGCAATATGAGAGTAATATCAATTGAAGACATTAAATGGTCTTTAGATCTTAAAAAAAGATTTAGTAATTATCCTAAGCTACCTAATGCTTTAGTTCAACAGTGTTTTACTGGTGGAGATTTAGAACATGGTAGAGTTGAAAGAGAATATAGAGGGAGTCACATCTCAATATATTCTTTTCAAAGAAGACTCAGAAATTGGGAGAATAATTATCAAATGCAATCAATAAATAATTTAAACAAAAGATAGTATGAAAAAAAGATCATTATATTTTGAAAACAAATCTAAGTTTAAAAAAGTAAAAATTGCTAGAAAAGTAAAAGCTCCTAAGCCTGGAAATCCTAATGCAGCTAAGTTTAACCCTCCTATAAAAAGTACATATCTTCAAAATTATTTTTTAGATGAAAATTGTCCAAGAACTTCTGAAGAAAATGGAAATTTAAAAGTATTTTCAACTGGAATTCCTAACAGAGCCACAAGAAAATCAATGATGGGTCAAGCTAAGATGCCTAATTCTGGAAACAGAAAAATGACTAGAGGTAGAAAAAAAACCTATTTAATGGTTAATAAATTCATAAAAGTTAAAAAAATAACTAAAAATGGATTTAAAATTTTTTACAAAAAAGTTCAAGTAAGTTTAATTCACGTTTATAACAAATTTAGATAATGAGAAAAAAAGAACAAGTAGTAAATCAAGAAAAAGTGTATTTCTTTTATGGTAAAAGAGGTAAAAATCAAATAACTTTAGGAGGAATAGTTAACCCTAAAGATAATACTAAAATGACTATTGGTCTTGCACAATGTCATAAAAATGATGTCTTTAAAAAAGAAAAAGCAAGAATGATTGTAACAGGTAGAGCTGTGACTCATTTAGAAAATAGGGATAATAGAGAAAATGAATCTATGCAGATAAATATAAACCCTAAAAATCCTGGAAGAGAGTTTTCTGCATTTGCACAAGCATACTGTGATTAAACATTTTTATAAATTATAATATAGGGGATTAATTTCCCCTTTATTTTGGTCAATTAAACTCATTGGTAGAGTTCTAGACTTTAAGTGATTAAGTTCACCCAAATCCTGAGTAATAAGTTCGATTCTTATATTGACTGCTATTATTTAATATTATGAATATAATTAATTTTAAAGTAATAGCTATACTAACACTAATAACAATTAGTGGATTTTGTATAACACCTACAAAGGTTGTGGAAAAACCTGTAGTTATAGAAATCCTATGTGAAGAAGATACTTACATAGAAGAAAAAGAAAACATATTTAATTTAATTGACAAATACTGTGCAAAATACAATGTATGTAATGCCGTAGTATATCAAATAGGATTAAACGAATCTGGATGGCCTAACCCTAATAACTTAGAATATACTCAAAAAGTATGGGATTGTGGTGCATTTAGTTATGGTGATATGCAAATATGGGAACCAACTCGTAAAAGTATGTTTAAAAAACTTAATTTAAGTGATACAACTAGAGAAAACTGTTTGCACGCTAGCATATATTATTTACATTTAAAATATGTAAAATATGGCAGTTGGTATAAAGCTAGATTTGCTTACGGTAGAGGAAGTTGGAGACCAGAAAATACTTGGAAACCAATAGAAAAAAGATTTATGAACAAACACAACTGGAAACAATATGACTAATAAAAATGAAGATAACTAAAAATAAAGTTTTTTCTAATAGAAGTTTTAACAATAAAATATATTACAAGACTCATAAAAATGCACCAAAATATGGTGCAGAGTCTTGTTTTTCATTTTTAAATTTAAACTCAAACTATTTAAAAATTGAATTACACAAACATTCTGATATTACAAGAAAAGAATTCTTAGAATATTTAAGAAAAATGAAATTAATTTTTAAAGATTTAGAATACAAAAAAGAAAAAAAGAAATATTATTTAATTATGGGTAGTTCTTTATTACCTAAAGGTACTTTAAATTCTAAAAAAAAAACTCTTGCAATTCTAACAATAATTAGATTTTTATGGGAAAGCCATGGAGATTGTTATTCTGTTTCTTTTATTAAAGAATTTGTAAATGATAATCGTAGAATAGAAACTATGATTAAATTTTCAGAAGCATTCAATAATAATAAAGATAAAATCTATTATTCTTCAGGACATGGTATAGATAGCCTCAATAATAAATCAAAAGGAATAGTAATTCAAACTTCTAAAGAATTTTTTAGTAAAGATAAAGATAGTGTGACAGGTTATTTTGCAAGAAAAGAATCTAAATTTAAACCAAAAGCAATATGAAAAAAGTATATGTAATAGGAAATGCAGTAAATTATGCTGAATTTTTAAAAGATTTTGAACTAACTAATGATTCAAAATCAGCAGATCTTATAATTTTAACAGGAGGAGAGGATGTAAGTCCTGAACTTTATGAAGAAGATTCTCATCCACATACAGGAAACAATCCTGTAAGAGATGCTAGTGAAATAAATTCTTGGAATAAAATAAAACAAGAAAATCCTGATGTTTTAACTATGGGTATATGTAGAGGGTCTCAATTGGGATGTGTGTTGTCAGGTGGAAAACTTGTACAACATATGAATCATCCTTATATGCACAAAGTTTCTACACCAGAAGGTAAAGATTATGAAGTAACTAGTACCCATCATCAAATGCAATATCCTTTTAATCTTAATGAAAAAGATTATGAAATTAAAGCTTATTGTAAAATAACAGGTAGTACTTATGCAGAAGGAGTTCCAGCAGGTATGGAAAAACCTCCTGTAGATCCTGAAATAGTATTTTATAATAAAACTAAAATATTAGCAATACAAGGTCATCCTGAAATGGTTCCTAACAGTGAATTTGCTTTAGAAGTAAATAATCTGGTTAATAGTCTTATTTAATGAACTATATAGTAACTAAAAATCCTCAATTTTTTAAAAAGATTGGGGATTATAATTACTGTGCATTAGAAGATTTAAATTTAAAATCTACAATAGCTGTAGATAGTGAAACTACAGGATTAGATTGGAAAACAGAAGATATGTTTTGCATTCAAATAGGAACAGGAGAAGATAATTACATTATAGATTTTTATACATCTGAAAATGCTTATACTTTTTCTGATGTTATACCGTATTTAAAAAATAGAGAACAAATATATCATAATGCTAATTTTGATTTAGGTTTTTGTTATAAGTATGGTTATTATCCTGATAAAGTTGGTGATACTTTTTTACAAAGTAAATTATTAACTAACGGAATTCCTTCTTTTATCCAAGGAAATGATTTTGGATCTGTAATGGAAAGAGTATTGCATATTAAATATGATAAGCAAGACCAAAAAACTATTAATGTAATTAAATTATCTACTAAAGAATCAATACAATATTGTTTTAATGATGTAGATAAGTTAATTGAATTGCATACTGTTCAAAATAAAATAATTGATGCTAAAGGTATGAGTGTAACTTATAATGTTCATAAAAACTATGTATTAGCTATAACTTATGTTGAACAATGTGGGGCACCAATAGATGCAGATAGATTAAAAGTTAAAATTAAAATAGATTTAAAAAAATTAAAAAAATCTGAACAAATAGTAAAGAATTACATTTTAGATAATTTGTCTAGTAAATTTCATGTTCAACAACATAATATTTTTAATATTGTTAAATTAGGAGTTTCATTATCATCTCCAATACAAATGGTTCCAGTTTTTGAAGAAATGGGAATTAATGTATTAGATAAAGATAATAAAAAATCTATTAACAAAGATGTTATTAATAAATCTAAACATGAATTTCTAACAATTTGGAAAGATTATCAAGATGCTAAACAACAAGTTAATTCTTATGGTCAAAATTTATTAGATCAATTAATTGATGGAAGAGGTTATAGTTCTTATAATCAAATGTTAGATACTGCTAGAATATCAACTAGAAGTAAAACTTTTAGTAGTCTTACTTTACCTGCAACTGAAGAAATGAGAGCATGTATTAAAGCCAAAGAAGGTTATGATATTATATGTGCTGATTATGCTGGTCAAGAAAATGTTGTTACAGCAGATCTTACCAGAGATAATGCTATGTTAGAATCTATATGGAAAGATTTAGATTTACATTGTGCTTTTGCTAGAATGATTTTTCCTGAATTAAAAGATTTACCTGACAATATTATCATGGAAAAATTTAGTAAGGAAAGAAAATATAGTAAAGCTCCTAGATTTGCATTTGCTTATGGAGGTTCAGCTTACACTATACATGTAAATCAAGGTATACCTTTAGAAGAAGCTGAAAAACTTGAAAAGCTTTTTAAAGAACTTCACGCAGGTATATACAAAAAAGGTGATGAAACATATGCTGAAGCAATAAGAGTTGGTTACATAACTTCTGCAGGAGGTTTTAGACTTCATTTATCTTCTTATAAAAGATTTAAAGCTTTAAGATTTGAAAATGAAATGTATACTGATTTAGATTGGGAACAATATAATGCTGGTAAAGAAGAACATATTAGATCTATAGAAGAAGGAGATGATTATAAAATAGGTAATGTATTAGCTTATAGAAAATATAGAGACATGAAACCTGTAGTTTCTGAATTTGCTAAGTTAAAAGGAGATTATATGAGATTATGTCTCAATAATCCTTCTCAAACAACTGCAGCTCATCAAACAAAAACTGCTGCAGCTATGTTATTTAACGAAATTAAGAAAAATAATCATTTAGGGAGAGTATTAATATGTATTATACCTCATGATGAATTTGTTTTAGAGTGTGAAAAATCTTTATCCAATAAATACAAAACTATATTAGAAGATTGTATGAAAAAAGGAGGAGATTATTTTTTAAAAAGTAAAGATTTAACTATGAAAGCTGATGCCAATGTAAAAGATGATTGGTGGTTAGCTAAATAAACAAGAAAATGAAAAAATATAAATTAATAAAAGCATACCCTGGTAGTCCTAAATTAGGATACATTGTTGAAGCTAGTAATCATAGTATGTTTAAAAATCAAGCATATTATCGAGGTGTAAGAATTAATAGCTCAAATAATCAAGAATTTTGGGAAGAAATAATTGAAAAACCTTTATTTACAACAGAAGATGGTGTTGATGTATTTGAAAAACAAGAAGTTTTTGAACTTATTAATAATACAAAAATTTTTAGAATTACGTTTTTAAAATGTACTTCAATGACTGGTAAAAATAGTAGAAAATATTTTTCAACTAAAGAAAAAGCTGAAAATTATATATTAATGAATAAACCTTGTTTATCTTTAAATGATGTATTTAATATGGGTGGTAAAAATAATTCTATAGCTTTTAAAAAAGGTCTTAAAGATATAGTAAAAAGTAAATTATGAAAAAATATAAATTAATAAAAAAATATCCTGGAAGTCCTCCAATTAATACTATTATAGAAAATCATAAAGGTACTAATATGTATTTTTATAATAGATTACTAATTCAAACTCCTAATAAATATTCAGAATTTTGGGAAGAAATAATTGAAAAAGATTATGAAATATTAGCTTATTATTGTCCAACAAGAAATAATAATAATGTATTTCATAAATATGATTCTAAAAGTGATGGTAAAAAATGGGGGTGTACAACTTCTGTAACTCATGTATTTATACCTTCTGAAAATTATAATACAATTCATTCAGTTAAAAGATTGTCTGATGGTCAAATATTTACTACAGGTGATGATATAAAATCATGTAATGATGTAAATTATGTTATTCAAGGTTTTTTTATAGAAGATAAATCTAATGAAATACAAATAAGAGTTTGTAACTCTTTTGGTAGTTTAAGTTTAAATTTAGTAGAAAATATCACACAACCAATATTAGTAACACAAGATGGTTATGATATATTTGATGGAGATATTTTTCATTACACTAATCTTATTGATTTTACTAAAACATTAAATGTAAGATCCAATAAAAATCATATACCTAATCCTGAAAATATTAAATTTAAAAAAGTAGAAGCATTAAATTGTTGGATTAAAATTAATAAACCTACAGTAAGTATTAAACAATTATATGATTTAATAACTTTTAGACGTCACGAAGATATTGTTGAAAATTTAGAAACATTAATACGCACACTTAAATAAATAATGGATAAAATATACTGTAAAATAGAAAAACAAATGTATGCTACTGAATTTCTTAGATTAGGATTCACAGCTACTAGAAATAGTATTCCAGGTAAATTTGTAGAAACTTTTCACGATGAAGAATGTTCTGTGACACAGTGTAAAGTAGCAAGAAGAACCTTTCAAGATTTATATGCTATAATTAAAACTTATTACCCTAAATATACTAAAAAAAATGTTGCAAATATGTTAAAAACTTTACATAAAAGTGATAATATATTTCCCATATGGTGTCATGCTCAAGATAAAATAGTTTTTATAAAGCAAAAACCTAGAGGTGAAAATTTATTAATAACTCATTACATTCAAAATGAAAGTTGGACAGCAACAGGTAATGGTAATTATTCTTGGAAGAATATTAACAACTTAATGATTTAAAAAAATGTTTGGAACATATAGAATAACACGAGAAATTGACGAAAAAATTTATTATTATAATCAAAGTGAAAACCAATACGCTGTTTATAATAATAAAGGAGAACCTTTATTTAGTTTTAGTATAGCTCCTTTTAGTAGTTGTAGTAGTTTAATAATTAACAATCTTTATGCAAATAAAAATTTAATATCAAATGTAACATTAAAAGAATTATTTTTTTCTATGTTTCAGCATGGTATGATTATAATTTTTCAAAATGCAAGTAAACCTAATTATAATACATTATTAAGTTTAGATTTTATAGATTATTGTAGACTTCCAGGAAAATATATAAACAGCAGTCCTGATGCTCTTGATTCAGTTGAAAAAGACAATTGTTTAAGTATGATGGTTTTAACAAAAAAATCTTTAGAAAAAAGTTCAAAAACTAGCATAGAAATGCTAACAAAATTAAAAACAAAAAAATAATGATAAAAATTATCTGTAAAGAAGTAAAAAACTTTAAATTGACTATTGATAAAGAATATGAATCAATTGAAGAAAATGAAACTAAATATATTTTAAGAAATGATACTGGAGCAAAAGTACAATATTCTAAAAAATTATTTAATGTAAAAAGAGAAGAACCTGTAGTTGAAGCACCTTTAACTTTAGAAGAAGAACTTGAAGAAATATCTGTAGATTTAAGTATGAATGAGGATGAATGTTATGTAAGCATAAATGGTGAAACACGAACTTTAAATTATTATGAATCTGTTATGAGTTGTGGTATTTCAGAAACTAATGGAATAAATTTTATAATAGCAAAAATAGATAATTCACATTTTAATTATAAAAAGCAAATATTGCATTATATTTTTAAAGAAATGGCTGATTCTGACCGAAAAAACATATTATTAGTAAGTATGAATATTAATAATTATTCTTATACAGATTATTTCGTTGAATTAATGAATAATTTTTCATTAAATCAAACAGAAGCAATTAATCCAAATTCAGGAAATACAATAAAGTTATTTGTACTTGATTATGCAAAATTAAGAGAATCTAATATTGAACAATTATGAAATTATACTGTAACGAAGAATTAAACACAAGTAACGTGTACGCATTTTTAGAAGATTATTTTTTTAAACAAACTCCAGAAACTTATAAAGTAGAAAATGATGGTTTACAGTGTGGAGCTAATAAAAATAGAAGTTTTAATGACATAAAATCTTTAGTTAATAATTATTTTGAAAATGTAACAGATTCAGAATTAGCTTTAGCATTATTAACTTTATGTAATGAACCTAATTGTTTAAGATTTGTAACTTGTCCAGAAATAAGTCAAATAGCTTTTTTCCATTGTAAATATAAATTACATGGTTGGGTTAGTATGATGTATAAGGATAGTAATTTAAGTTCTAGCTTAGGAGATTTTAAAGGATATGATTTAGAAGTATTAGAAAAATTAGCAGGTATTAAACTAAAAAGAGTATACTTTGAAAATCCAAATTATTATGGAAGAGAAGAATTACCTGTAAGTAATATAAAAGATGATTTTTCATTAGATAATATTATAAATAAAAGATCTACTTCTAAAGATAAAGTTTCTGAAGCTGAAAAAGTTAAAATACCTCATTTACTTGACACAATTAAACAAGATCAAGCGAATGAAGCAATAGATGAATGTTTTCCTAAACCAATACCTTCAATTGAAGATGAAGAAGTAGAATCAGAAGAAAATCTTGTTAAACTTCCTTATGAAGAACCTGATTTTTCTGAAATGCCTAGAACTGCTGTTGGTTCAGCAAGAGCAGGAAGAAAGCATTCAAGAAATTGGGCTGGGTATATTAATGAACATGAAAAATTAAATAGACAATTTCGACAACAAGCTGCTAATCTTTATAACAATATGCCAAAACCAGAAGACAGGCCAATGAATAATAGTTTTAATGGAAAAATGGATAGTACTGATTATGCAGTGCAACCAAATTCACATAGTAATAGTTTTCCAGTAGAACCTTTAAAAGAATAATTAAATAAAGTTTCTAATAAAGCATCAATTATTAGTATAGATGATTTAAAAGGATTGAATCCTAATATACCATTTTAATAAATAAATAAATAAAAATAAATTGAATAAAACTGATGATACAATAAAATTGTTACAATCCATAGGGATTATGAAACAATTAGTAAACAGAGGATTTATTCACAACGAAACAGAATTAAATTTTACAAACCAAGCATTACAAAAAATAAAACAAGCACCGAAAAAACAAGATAACGTTTTAGAGTGGATAAATGATTATAGGGAGATATTCCCTAAAGGAATAAGATCTGGTGGAATGCCAGTTCGAGGTGATAAGCAATCTTGTCTTAAAAAGATGAGAAAATTTATAATAGAATACCCAGAATATGAAACTGATTTAATAATAAAAGCAACTAAAAACTATGTAGAAAATAAAGCAAGATCACAGTATGCTTTTATACAAACCGCACATTATTTTATTTATAAGAATAATATGTCAACATTAGCTAGTGAATGTGAAAACATTTTAGAGAATAATGAAGATACATTAGACGACTTTGAAGTAGGAATGTAATGTTTGATAATACTTTTGAAAAAATAAAAAGTAATTGGGATAATTTTAAAAAAGGTTTAGTTAATACTATTCCATTTGAGAATTTTCCAACTTTAAACAAACATATACCAGGAATAATTAAAGGAGTTTATTATATAGTTACTGCAAGTAGTGGTGTTGGTAAAACACAATTAACCAAATCATTATTTGTATTAGAACCTTATAAATATATAAAAAAATATAGCGATAAAAATTTAAAACTTAAAATACTTTATTTTGCTTTAGAGGAATCTAAAGAAGAATTTACTTTAGGTTTAATATCAAATAGATTGAAAGTAAAACATAATCTTTCATACAGTGTTTTAGATTTACAAACCTATACTAATAAAGTTATTAGTCAAGATGTATTAAATAAAATATATGAATGTAGAGAATACTTTCAAGATCTAGAAAAATATTTAGTAGTGGAAGATAGTATATCTAATCCAACAGGTATTTATAAATATGTAAGAGACTATTCTGAAAAGAATGGAACTCATCATTACAAAACTTTAAATATACAAGGAAAAGATGAAAAGATATATTCTCATTATACACCTAATGATTTAAATGAATTTGTAATAGTAATTACAGATCATATTAGTCTTCTTCAAGAAGAAAAAGATGGAGTAACAGGTCAAATGATGAATAAACATCAAACTATAACTAAGTGGTCAGCAGATTACTCTAGAAAACAAATTACTAAACATTTTAAATACGCTGTAGTAAATGTACAGCAGCAATCTGCAGATAAAGAAAAAATGCAGTTTACTAATCAAGGACAAAGTATTGAATCTAAGTTAGAACCAAGTTTAGATGGTCTAGCAGATAACAAATTAACACAACGTGACGCTTTAGTAGTGTTAGGTTTGTTTGCCCCTGATCGTTATGAAATAAGAAAACACTTAGGACATGACATAGTAAAATTAAAGGACAACTATAGATGTTTAAAAATATTAAAAAACAGATTAGGTCGTCCAAACTTAAAAAAGGGTCTATACTTTGATGGTGAAACAAACACTTTTAAAGAATTAGACTCACCCAGTAATATAGAGGAGAAGGATTAGATGAAGAAGGAAATAATTACTAAAGAGGAGAATAGCGAAGTTGAAGTTTTTTTGCAGAAACTTATTGATTCAAAAAAATTACCAACACACGTTAAGACAGTATCAGATGCGTTTGCAATTAAGCAAATGGGAGAAGAGTTAGGTTTTGCAACAATGCAAAGCTTTCACTATATAATTCCAATACAAGGTAAACTTAGTTTATCAGCTAAAGCAACAGGAGCACTGTTACGAAAGGGAGGAATACAATTTCAAACTGTAGAAGATGGAGTATACGTTTATGAAGACGGAACTGTATCTGAATACAAAGACTCTACAAAAAAGCCTATTGACATTAGAACAAAAATTCGTTTTGTTCGTGGAGATATGGAAGAATTTACCACATTCAGTTGGAAAGATGCAGAAGGCATGGGACTAACTGGAAAAGACAATTGGAAGAAAATGCCTAAAATTTGGGCAGGATAAATTGGATAAATTGTCTGGAAAGCTAAGTAAAATATTAAAAAGAAAGCATTGGTGTGTTAGATTCCACCGCAGAGGGTCAATACCTAATTAATCAAATGGTAGTGTGAGTACACTTTCTTTTTATATTTTATAAGCCAATCAGCAGCCAAGGTTAGAGCTAAAAGTTCTTTCAAGGTTCAACGACTAGGTATTGAAACTGCAGTCCGCAGAATATAATATACCCACGAAAATCCAAAATAAATTTGTTTATATCATTTAATTGCCGTACCTTTGTAGTATGGAAAAATTTAAAAAATTAAAGGGGTATGAAGGTTGCTATGAAATTAGCAACTTAGGACGTGTCAAAAGTTTAAAAAGAAAAGGGGTACCAAAAGATATATTTAAATCTACATGTACAAACCCTAATCATGGATACATTGACATACAGTTAAGACTAAATAATAAAGTGTCTACAAAAAAGCTACATAGATTAGTAGCTCAAACATTTTTAAAAAATCCATTAGATTTACCAGTTGTAAATCATAAAGATGGTAATAAAATTAATAATGTGTTAGATAATTTAGAATGGTGTACACATAAAGAAAATATTTTACATGCTCATAAAATGGGTTTAACTAATATGTGCAGAGGTAATAATCATCACAATATTAAAATTAAAGTAGAAGATTTATGTAAAGTTTTTAATATGAAAAAAGAAGGATTTAAAAATTATGAGATTGCTAAAATCTTTGATGTTAATCCAGCTACCATATCAAAAATTCTTAAAGGAAAACGTCAAACAAATTTATTATGATATAGTCTGACCTATATGGAAACATATAGAAGTAGAGGATAAAGAGCCTTTACGTTAACAAAAGTGAAATTTATGTTATGGGCTCGTTGCTTATCAGCAGGAGCTAACAGAATTGGTGCAGATCTTTTATTGGGTCTTTATACCACAGAAGAATTATTTGACCATATGGTTGAAGGTTCTACTGAGGTAAACCGTAATGAAGAAGGAGAAATTATTGAAATTGTTGAAGAAAAAAAGTAATATAGAAGAGATAGAATTATGAATTGGGAAAATATAAAAACAAAAAATGAAAAAGGAGGCTTATACACAGGTGTAAGTAATTTTAAGATAGATGCAGTTAATCCTACAAAAGAGGAGTTATCTGAAATATTAGGTATGACTTTAGAAAATGAATTAACATATGAAAATAGAATAGACATAAGACTATCTAATGACGATGTTAATACAAAAACTTCATTTTGGTTAAAAGATGAAGAAGTTAAAACTGATAAAGATGGTGGCAAATTTATGTATATTAATGGCTTAGGCCAAACTACATGGGGACCAGATGTGGATTCATTACCAGACTGGTATGATAGAAAAGATGTTAGAATTGCTCGTAAGGGTGAAGCAGATATTTATTCTTTTATGATTGGTTGGTTGAATCCTGACCTAAGAGATGGTGAACTAGTATTACCTTTTGAAGAGCTTTGTAATGGAGATGTAAGTTCTCTTAAAGGTGCAATAGAGCACTTTAGCGACAGAGAAGTAAAAGGTGTTCTAGGAGTAAAGAATGGTAAGTATATGGAAGTTTCACCTAGAAACTTTGGTCATGCTAATTTAGACAATATGAAGCGATTTGAAAGACTTGTGGAAAATTGGAGAAATGTACATTCTACTGTAGAATATGGTAAATATGAAGCTCCAAAAGAGCCTAGTATGTTAGATTCTGGTGAATCTGATGATTTACCTTTTTAAGTAAACAATAATATAAGGGGTCTAATAGGCCCCTTTTTATTTTATAAATATGAAATTACATAAAACAAGAGAAGGAAATTTAATTAAATTATGTGATTTAAGTGACAATCATTTAAATAATATAATTAATTTAATAAAAAAAAGAGCTAAAAAGGGTGTAACTTTAAAATATGGGGGAGGAGAAAATGATGACTCTATGTATTATGATGAAGAAGAATTATCTTATGAAAATAGTTTACTTTTTTTAGATTATTTTGCTTATAAAAAAGAACTTATAAAAAGAAAAATAAAAAATGAAAACATTGATACTGAACAAAATCTCACAGGAAGATATAATGGAACGGTATTTTCCAGGTAAAATTTCTTTTAACACTAATTGTAAAAATCCTTGGAGAAATGACACTAATGGTAGAGCTTATTTTGATTATAACAATGGAAATTTAATATTTATTGATTGGGCGTCTGAAAAAACACATATGGATTGTTTTTATGTAGCACAAAAAGCATTAGAATTGGATTCATTTAAAGATGTTTGCAATACTATAGCAAAAGATTTTAATTTAGGCTTACACAGACCTAAATCTTTAGATGATTATAGTACAATTAAAAAACACAGTTTTGTATCAAAAAAACCAAGAATGACACAAGAAATTAAAAAAAATGAAATAGGTAAAGCAAGAATAGCAATAGTAACTCAAAAATTCAATGAAATAGATTTAAGATATTGGTTTCAATACCATATAACTTTACCTACTTTAATTAAATTTAGAGTAAGAGCTTGTCACAGAGCTTGGATAAGAGGTGATTTTTATTATGAATATAAACAACATGATCCAATGTATGTTTATGCAGAAAAACAAGAAGATTTTAAATTGTATAGACCTAGAGCTGCAAAGTTTTTTAAATGGAGATCTAATATGGTAGGAGGTATTTTAGAATGTTGGGAACAACTCCCAGAAAAAGGTGAAATACTTATTTTAACTAAAAGTAGAAAAGATGTAATGACATTACATGAATGTGGTTATAGTTCAGTAGCTTGTAAATCAGAAAGTAGTTTAGTATCTAATAATGCTATAAATTTGTTAAAAAAGAGATTTAAACATATTATAGTATTTTATGACAATGATGAAGCTGGTAAAATTTATTCTACAAAAATAAAAGAAGAATATGATTTAACTTCAATTGAATTACCACAAAATAAATCAGGAGATTTACCAAAAGACCCTTCAGATTTTATACAAGTTTACGGAAAAAAAAGTTTAATAAAATTTTTACATGAAAACATTAGCAGAAATATACGACAAGGATAATGCATTAATTAGAATAATAAATGATGATATGTGTTGTGATGGATTAAGAAGAACTAGAGAATTTATTCATCCAAATTTAAAAAAAATAATTATAACATCAAGTGCTTATACTTTTAAAGAAAAGTATCTTAAATTTTATGAAGACATTATTAAAGAATTATTTCCAGAAGGAGTAGAATATTTTAATGATAAACTTAAAGTTAAACATAAATTAAGAGTTGAAATAGATTTAGAAATTATACCATTTTGTTTAATAAACATAATTTGGGCTATTTTTAGAATACCTTTTTATTGCATTGGAAGTTGTCATTATAAAGAATTTCTTAAATTAGATGATTCTATTAATTTGTGGGATAAACTTTTTATTTCTAATTCTTTTTTTAGAAGAACTGGTTATGATCTTTTTAGTACTTCTTTTATAAATTATATTAATTTTAAAGATTATATAAGTACAGTTAAAAAGAAAAATAAAGCTTTTTTAACTAAATTAAATACTCCTTATCAAAAGTTTAGAAGAAATTTATTTGAATCTGTGGACTTTGCTCCTAATGTAATACTTGATGTAAAACCAGAAAATATCATTAAATTTTCTACTATAGATAATGTAAAAAGTTTTAAGGTTACATATAGAATATTTAGTGCAGATCATTCAGAAATAACATTTAAAAAGAAATATTGTCGTAGTTGCACACCACAAAATTGTGGAGGATGTTCTTATGACGAACAAATTTTAACTATAAAAGAAACTCAACAAATAGCTACAAATGAAGAAATTGAAAATTTTTTAAAAACATTACCATTAAACAGAGTTAATCAAGATATTAAAAATTTAATAATTAAAACTTACAAGAAATAATATGAAAAAACACAATTTTACTATAGGAACAGATCCAGAATTTTTCCTTAAAAACACAAGCAACGGCAATTTTGTACCAGCATCAGCATTCTTTTTAGAACATAATAAGGATAATCCAAAGAAATTTGGTAATGGCTTTGGAGTACTAAGAGATAATGTAATGGTTGAATTTAATATTCCTCCTTCAGATTGCAAAGAAGATTTTATTGCAAACATTTATCAAGGATTAGATTTAATAAGAAGAAGTGTACCAGAAAACATAGATTTTTCTTTTCAAGCTTCTGCTGAATTTTCAAGTGAAGATTTAAAGAATTTTGAAGGAGGTTATGAATTTGGTTGTTCTGAATATTTTAATGTTTATGATCTAGTAATTAAGAATCCTAAAAAAACTAATACAAGATTTGCAGGAGGACATATTCACGTTGGAATGCCAACTAAAATGACAGAAGATGATTTAGAAAGAGTAATTAAAATATTTGATTACAATTTAGCTGTACCATCTTTTGAATTAGATGATGATGAATTAAGAAGAGAATACTATGGTACTCCAGGTTGTTTTAGAATAACACCTTATGGATTTGAATATAGAAGTTTGTCTAATTTTTGGTTAGCAAGTGACGAATTAATATCTTGGGCATACGACCAAGTAGAATTAAGCATAGAACAGTTTTATGATGGAATAATAATTTCTGCAGAGCAAGTTTTACAATCAATAGAATTAAAAGAACAAGTGTAATGGATAAAATTAAACAAAATAATAAATTAATTGCTATATTTTTTTTAAAAACATTAGATAATGTGTATTATAGATTACCTATTAGTATTATAAGACATACTAGTTATGGATTTGTAAATTTAGGAAATGAACACAAATTAAAATTTAATACTTCTTGGGATTGGTTGATGCCATTGTTAGGTAAAATAGAAAGCTTAAATTACAAAATTACTATTAGTTCAGATTGTACTACTATTTCTAATAAAAGTACAATAATAATTGAAGCTCAACATAAAGGAGATGACAAACTTAACAACACTTATAAATCAGTGTTACAATTTATTAATAAATATAATAAGAAAAATAAAATATGAAAGTAGCAGTTTACGGAACATTAAGAGAAGGTTATAATAATAACGGAGTTTTAGGAGAGTCAGTTAAAATAGGATTAGGTTGGACTAAAGATAAATATCAAATGTCAGCAAATGGAATTCCGTTTGTACATCCTAATATAGAACTATCACCTATTAGAGTTGAAGTGTATGAAGTTACACCAGCACAAATGCCTATGGTAGATAGATTAGAAAGTTATAATCCCCAAGATCACGATGGTTCTTGGTATAAGAGAGTTCCAACAGAAATTACTTTAGATGATGGAGAAGATATAGAAGCTTCTGTATATTTTAATGAAGATGAAGGAGTAGAAATTATCAAAACAGGAAATTATGCGGACTACAGATAAAAAAATAAAGAAAAAAACCTTATTACATGTTAGGACAAGACATCCTTCTCATGGTATATTAAGAAGAAATCCATTATTAAGAACATTTGGTAAAAGAATTCTATTACGTTTAGGAAGTATAACTCAATTAAATGGCATTAGACCTTATAATTTAGAAATAAATTCAGTAGATGGTATTAAGAATAGCTCTGATAAGCTTAAAATGAAGAAATGCTTTGATTTAGCTAAAGTATCTCATTGTTTTTGGTATAGATTTGATTTAACTTCTAAAACTTTTTTAAAAAATGGAGTATTAAATGATGATAAAAAAACATTAAATGATATGTTTTTTCCTATCATAGCTAAAGGACGTTTTGGATCAAGAGGTAATGCTAATACAAAAATAGATAACATAGAAGAATTCAATACTTGGTTAAATGGTAAAGATTTATCTAGATATTTATTTGAATTATATTTTAATGGAGCTAGGGAGTATAGATTACACGTTAGTAAAAATGGATGTTTTTATACAAATAGAAAATTAAGAAAACAAGATGCAGAAGAAAGATGGTTTTTTAACAATTTAAATTGTGCATGGATGTTGGAAACTAACCCTTTATTTAAAAAACCAGATACTTGGGATGCAATTGTAGAAGATTGTGTAAATGCTTTAGATGCTGTTGGATTAGATTTAGGAGCATTTGATGTTAGAACTAATAAAGAAGGAGATTGGAGAATTATTGAAGTTAATTCTGCACCTTCATTTGGTGAGATTACATCAGAAAAATATATTCAAGAACTTAATAAAATAATACAAGAAAACAAATGATAATATTCATATATTTATTACTATTAATAATAAGTTATGCCATAGGTATAGCAAATAATAAAATCAATTTTAATACACTTTATTGTGGATTAATTGGTTATTGTGGAGAAGTTACACCTGATAAAAATGCTTTAAAAATATTAGGAATTATGAATGATACTAGAGGAGGAGATTCTTGTGGTATTTATTCAAATAAAGAAGTATTTTATGGAGTTTATAATAATTCTTATTTTAAAGACTTTTTTGTTGATAAACCTTTTCCTACTATAAGTAAAGAAGATTTTACTTGTATAATGCACGCAAGAAAATCAAGTGTAGGTTGGCAAAAAACTTCTGCAAATGCTCATCCTTTTCTATTAAAAAATCAAGAAGGTGAAGCTGGTTTTGTAGGTGCTCATAATGGTACTTTAAGAAATTGGATACAATTATGTAAAGACAGAAACATTAGTATTATTAATATTGATGTAGATTCACATGGATTACTTGCTTGTTTATATAAAGACAAAACTTTTAAAGTTTTAAGTGAGTATGAAGGAGGTGCAGCTTTATTATTTAAA
>Ga0136555_1000017_pt1 | contig 72197 bp, 88 predicted proteins | sample AntRauTorckE5432_FD_104927 | JGI IMG/M metagenome (GOLD analysis project Ga0136555, IMG submission 104927) | Saline lake microbial communities from Rauer Islands, Antarctica - Metagenome Torckler E5 #432 | ecosystem: Environmental > Aquatic > Non-marine Saline and Alkaline > Saline | place...
AAATGTTAATGACCATCTTGTTCCCTTACGTCGTTTTTCAACTGGTATCTCATGTGTAAACTCCTGTTGAAAATTACCCTTCATCCATGCAACAGCACCATCAACCAAATCAAAGTCCCATCGCTCACTACCACGTCGCACCCGAAATTTACGTGTAATCCCAAAACTGATGCTAACAACGCCGTGAACACCAATTTCACTTTCATTATCGCGATGAGCACCAATGTAATCACAGTTTGTATCACTAGTTACATATTTATTGAGTAATATTCCATTATATTCCTCTAGGAAGATTTTGTTAACTCTTTGAAGAGCCGTTGACATAGCGTCATGCTCATGTAATGGAATTGCATGAACCATACCTCCACTGTATCTATAACCATCGGCTTCGTTGCTAAAGAAGAGTGTATTGCGTTTGGGATAACAAGTCCTTCCATAAACCTCAATTGGCGGATGTGGTGGAACTTCCAAATTGTAAATATAATTTCTTAGATGTTGCATCCAGTTTTCATCAAATTGTCCAATAAGGAGAGCACTATCATGTCCTTCAAGCACAGTTGTGAACTTGTCTGTCATTTATTATATATAATTTATATGTTCAACTTAAAAAATAACACCATCTCTCGATGTTATTTCATTTTTGATTAAACCCCATCACTACTCGTCGTGAACAACACGCAGAGCAGGAAGCCCTCGACGCTCACGGACAGTCTGCCCACCACGGGGCACAATGAGCGTGGGATCCAACCGCAGGTGGGCCATGCCCCGACGCTCGCGCAGTGTCTCAATCGCCATGTGTGCGGTGGGTAGAGAAGTATTGGGAATAAAAATTTCAATTTTTTCGATGATCTTGAACACTGGAACGTAGTTGCAGTCGTCAAGATCATCGAACTGTTCGCTCGAAATCTCCTTGTCGTCAAGGAGATCGTGATCAATTGTAATAATCTCGTTGTAGTTGTCCTTTAGTGCATCAAGACATTCATTCTTGGCATAGTGGTATGCGATCATCACCCACTTCTTGAACACATCGCCATTGATACTAAGATCAGTGGTATCAGCCACGTCCGACCGCATAACAGCGACTGTTTCTTCTGGATCGGAGTTTTCGTGTTCTTCCTTCATTGCGATGAACATCCCAACAACCTTGGCGAGCACCTCGGAAGTAAGACTCATGTGACTACAGGTAGTTATTGGGAAATAGAAATTTCAATTTTTTCGAGATGGTTTTTTAACACATTAAAAAACCATCATATACTAAATATAGTATGGCCGAGGTGGATTACGAAGGATTGGTATACCGAGGTAGTGGTTCATATGAAGATGTTAACAGTGCCTTAGAATTGGTTAGGGATTGGATTAAGGCAAAAAAACTCATTCTAGTTGGAGGTCAAGCGATAGATTATGCTCTCAGAATTAAGAAGAGTAAGTTATACGAAGATGACACTCAACCAGACTATGATGTTTATTCGCCTAATCACTACCAAGACGCACAAGAAATTGGTAAGATTTTGTGCGAAGCCGAGTTGCCTAACATCACGGTTATTGTAGCAATGCACGTATCAACCATAAGAGTGCGTGTGGATTATGAAACTGTAGCCGACATCACGTATGTTCCCGAGACCATTTACAAGAAGTTGCCAGTCGTGAAATATCAGGGAATTACGTGTATCCACCCCAATGTTCAAAAAATCGATCAACATCGTAGTTTGTCATATCCATTTGAGAACCCACCCCGCGAGGTAATATATGCCCGATGGGCTAAGGATATGGATAGGTATCGTTTACTCGAGTCTTATTACCCTATCAAGAAAAAGATCCGTGGAACACGAGATCAATGTAGCCCGCCTGTGCGTGAGATCCGTGTTCCTATTGCTGTTATAACTGATACTTGTATTACGGGATATGCAGCATACGCCATATATCAAAATGCCACCAATGGTATACACGGTGCAGGGGCAGGTATTGGGGCACTTATCGGATCATTAACTCGCACCACATATCGTGTTGAAGAAAGTGAACTAATAGTTTCAATCCCCGAGGCGGCCGAGTTTGCCATATATACTGACACATATGATATCACCGTGGCCAAAATCGCTGCACATACAAACACCCAACCTACTCAATATCACAGATATCTCGGTCGGTTTCCCCGATCGGCCACAGTAGATGATCCTCAAGGGTTTGTGTGGCACATATATGATAATCTTGGTGATAAATTGTCAGCCCATAAAATGTCGACAGGTGTATGGATCGCGTGTCCACAACACGTGCTAATGTATTTGCTACACCTCGAAGATCTTTGGTTCTACAGAGATATGCGTAGTGTTGTTGAGATGGCCGAAAATTACAGAGAACCCAAAATAGGCGAATTTGATCGGGAAATATTTTACCCCCATCTAGAAACATATGGTTCCGAATTGGTTAATGAAGCAGTTTCTCGTGCTCACCGTGAATTTGAAGACCAATCGGTTCGATCCGAGGTGCCTCGTAATGTCAATTTGGTCGACGATACTTGCGAAGCAGACAACACATTTGATTACGCAAGTGAATACTTTCAAATTGACGGTTTAAAAATTGAATAGTATTAACATAATACACATATGGATCAATATTGGAATATTGAAAATCAAACAATTGATGTTTTAGAAATACCAGAACACATCACATGCATTGATGTTTATGATAGCACCATAAAACGTGTTGTTATTCCAGAACATATTCAAAGGGCCGACTTTACTAATTGTAAAGTTCTCGAATGGGGAGAAATATTAATGGAGGAATTGAATTTACTTAAAGGCGAATATGCTCCTTTACCAAATGTGCCCAATATTAAATATCTGGATGTTCAAGAAACTAATTTAACATATTACCCAGTATTACATCCAATGTGTCATATAGACGAAACTATGACGTCGATCGAAGATGAACATTTACCAACCCCAATATGCGGGGATATTTCTTATATAACATCACATAGTAGAATTGGTTCCATTGGGAATTGTAGTTTATGTGAAAAATCCAATTCAATGCCTGTCGTATTATACAATATAGGCGAAGCCACTGTATTGGAATTGTATATTGATCGATATGCATCAGAATCTACACCTTATACTGCTTATTACCTATGTGGTCAAGATGGATGGTTATGTCAAGATTAATTGATTTTTTGGATTGAATATCCCATATTGAATAAAAATATTCAATATAACATATAAGGTGTAGATTAAATGCCGACCTTACTCGAAGTCGGAACAGTTAATTTACCCCGTGGTCATACCGACCGTGTGCGGGTGGCTGATATGAGAGCCATTGATTATGTCATGGAACGCATAGGCGAAAGAATATCGCCAAGTGGAGATACTCGTGCGGAGATCATCCGTAAATGGAGTGATCGTATCGTGATCCTTGAAGCGGGAACAGGAACGGGTAAATCGGTCAGTATCCCACCCGAACTGCATATTCGATACTCAGATAAACTTGGTCGCACAATTGTGGTTACCCAACCTCGTCGTATATCGGCCATTGGAACACCGCAGGATATTGTCAAATATTACGATGAGATGCATTTGGGTGAGAATATTGGTTACCAAACATCTGTGCTTCAGCAAACTGTCCGTAAGGGCGTTTTATATGTTACAGTCGGCCTTCTACTCCAACAGTTAAAGATTATGGAGCCTGAAGATATCATCCGCAAGTATTCGACGATAATTATCGATGAAGTGCACGAACGTAATATTGAGACCGATCTAACTTTATACCTTGTGAAGAAGTTTCTGCTCGAATCATGGGAAGATCCGAGATGTCCGAACGTTATTCTTATGTCGGCCACTCTGGATTTGGATAAATTCCGTAAATATTTCGATAAACCCGAGGTTATCAATGTGCAAGGTCGATCTTATCCGATCGAGCGAAATTTCATAGATACGGATAGTAGCAACTATATGTGGACTGCTACCGATCTAGTGCATAAAATCCATGCAGAAAACCCTGATGACTATAGCGATCCCGAAAATGAAGTGCGTGATATTATTGTATTCTGTGCAGGTGCGATGGAAATTAGTCAGTTGCGAAAGAACATCGAGTCGCGTCCCGCTGACCCACCTCTCTTTGTAGTGGAACTCACTGGGAAAATTTACAGCGAAGGTGGTGCCAAGTTTGCCCAAATTACTGCCCCACTTGATCAAATAGACGTTGGTGGTCAAACGCCTGTGCGTCGTGTCATTCTATCCACTAATGTTGCGGAAACATCAGTTACAATTGAGACCTTGCGATACTGTGTCGATACGGGTTTCCGTAAAGCGGCCGAATATTACCCCAATGGAGTTAATACATTAATGATGAAGCCAGTAACCCAATCTCAGGCCACCCAACGTGCGGGACGGGTGGGTCGCGTGGCAGAAGGTGTGTTTTGGGGATTATACCAAGAGAAGACCTTTAACGCATTAATGCCCAATACATTACCCGATCTCGTAACGGCCGATATTACACGAGCAGTTCTTGGTGTCATGGTGGCCAGTGGATGGTCGGCTAAAGTCGATATGATGGATAATCCTCCGAATTCAGCATTATGGAATGCGCTTGAACGATTATATGCAATTGGTGCAATCACTGCTGTCAAAGGAGAAGTCGTTCCAACTGAACTTGGCATTCTTATGAACAAGTTCCGTATGTTGCCACTCGAAGGTATAAGGGCTATCTTGTCAGCATATCACTGGGGAGCGTCGGTGCTTGATATGATTACTATTGTGTGTTGTATTTCAGTGGGTAGAATTACTGGGCGTAAATACAAGATGCGTAAACCTTGGAAGGACGACCGTGGCACATGGCTATTGGCAGATCGTCATATCGACTATCTACTTCTCTATGAGCAGTTCCGTGAAGTGGCCGAACAAAAACCCGCCGAACTTCGAGCGTGGTGTGCCGACGAAAATATTGATTACGAATTTATGCTCATTATGATTGAACGCCGAGATGATACAATCGCTGATATGATCGGCGTTATTGGATTTGACCCCTTATGGATGGGCGGGGACATTCCCACGGTAGAATACAGTCTTACTGGTGTGTTAAGTCAGCCCGATATTGCATATGATTACATCCGTGCAATTAAGCGATGCTTATATGACGGATATCGCGCATCATTATTGATATGGAACGAAGATCATTATTCATACCGCGGTTTAAAGGTTCAGTGTCCACCTGATCTCGAATGTCGAACCCCTCCTCGTTTCCTATTGGCGAGTGGATTATCAATGCGAGATAGGCCTATGATTACAGTAGAGGCGTGGAGTGTTCTTGATGGAGCATTTGATGTGGATTATTCGGCTATTTAAAAAATTGAGTAAATATTTATAAAACAGTAATATATACATCATATACATAAACCAACCAATCATGGATCTTGACAAGTATCATAAACTGTTAAAATTCACTCCCTCAAATAAACAACCAGCACCTCCATATGGGCCAACTTTAGTTGATACAAAAAATGAGGTCGATCTTACATATGTGCAGGATATCTATTACGATGGCCCTCCTCCACCTAAGACAGGTGGAGGGACCACTCCTGTAGTGGTTATTGAATTGGTATAAAAAATAATTATTCATCATCGATATTAGGATCAGGAGTTGTCGCCCGATTTGGCAGCCATTCGATTTTATGATCTTTTTTGTGATCCTTAGCATGTGTAATATATTCTTCCGCAAATTCATAATCCATAGTCATCGTCATACCAACAAGAATGGCCGTAATAGATCGTTCATGGAATGGGGTTTTTGCTTCCCACTTGAGTCGGCTATACCATACTGCAATTGCATGAATCACAGTAGATGCGACAGAGGCAAATATTTCCCGCATCTTATCACTCATAATAACATCTGACATCTCATCAATAATCCATTCTTCATAGTCTTCGCCAACATAGAAGGGTTCTACAATAGAACGATATCGTGTCCAAATTTCAATAAATATCGGAGAAACTGGATGCTCATAATGTTTACGAGACCATTCATTTAGTTCACCGTAAACATGAGGGGTTTCGGGTACCCCAAATGCATTACATTCAATAGCGAATGTGCATAGTAGATATTCGAGCATAAACTTAGCCTTTGTCCCAATAGAGACAATTCGTCGCTTTTTCATTTCTCGACCATTGGTGGTTAGCATAACATTGCCTTCGGAATCATAGCGATTATAATTACGTTGATCTGGGGGCAGGCGTTCAATTTCCCAAGTTCTAAATAGATCCTCGGCAAACTTACTTTCGTTAGTATTTGTTGAAATTGAATCAAGTGCCTTTACAACGCAAGTATATATGACATCACCCGTTAGTTTACGAAATTTATTCAAAAGTTTTAGATTATCCATTGAGTGTGGTATAGTATTACTCCTTTTCAACTTTTGTAAGAACTCAACAATTCTTCGTTTAAATAAGAACAACACGTTATACGCTATTATTTGGTCATTATTCCATTTCAGATTAGATTATCCAACCAGAGCGAAATGCCATGTAGAGTGTATAACTTAGGCTATGAAGCACTTATGGTGCGTAAAGTTGAATTAAATATGTAGAATACAATCTATATTATAACTATAATCAGAAGATGGACGCGGTAATCACGGCCGTCATGGGATACGATACAGATGAAGTTGCAAAAATTAACGCAAATACAAACGCCCGTATTAGGGCTGAAGAATGTCGTCAATATCAAGACCTCATTACTTTCATATCAGCCGAACGATTTCGGGCCGCTAAAGGTTCCGAACAAGTCAATGTAATTAATCCTAATACATCAGGAGGTTGTTATCAGATTAGTAATGCAGTTGCACCCCAGTTCTTTCGACTTCTAGAGGAATGTCGTCGACAGGGTATTACTGCTAACTTTGCAGAAAAACAACATCCCGATGGATCTGGTATTATGCTGGATCTTGACATTGATCAAGAAATGTCAGCACGTCAGATCACAGATGACCATATCACTGATCTCGTTAGTGCTATAATGGATGTGCTTTATGGAAGCCTTGAAACCACTGGCCAAGAACGCTTCTCCACTTATGTTGGGGTAATGCGATCAACTGAGCCACGGTTCAAACCTACCAAGGATGTATATCGAGATTCAATTCATATTCTTATTCCTGGAGTTAAAATCTCACGAGCTCACAAAAAGTATTTCGTTCGTGAACTTGAAACTCAAAACATCATCAAAGATGTGTTTGCGGGGTTGGATTTTGCATCATGGGAAATCCTAGATACTGGTAGTGCCAGTGTTCCAGTATACTTCCTTGGTTCATGTAAACCCAAGGACAATAAAACTCCCGACCCTATTGAGTATTTCTATCAGGTTAGACAAACTGGTCGAGCAGGGCTACGTGCAGATTTCGTAGATGCTGACTTTGAAGATGCCAATTTATGTTATGAGTTTAGTTTGAACTTCCAGCCAACCGAGCCCGTTATTCGCAAATACGCATACACCCCGTCATCCCTATGTGAAGCAGATGTTCGAGAGTTGATAGGAAATGATCACGATCCCTTGGATAATATAGAAAATGAACACGGAGAAATGTCTATGCTTATGATCCACGATCCCGAGGCCCGACGCATTCGTGCGGCTCTCAAAATGTTGGCTCAGCAACGTGTCGAGGACTACAATATGTGGCGTAAGGTTATATATGTGTTGGCCAGTCAATCACACGATTATCGTGATATGGCCATTGAATTTTCCAAACGATCTACATCAAAATGGAATCAAGCCGAATTTGATCGACAGTGGACAGAATGTTGTCAGTTGAGCAAAACCAATCCGTATGAACCTAACATTCTATACTATTGGGCTAAAGAAGACTCGCCGACAGAATATCACACCCAACGGAATACTTCGGCTTATAAGAAACTAATGGATTTCGTTTGCGGTGATATTGGCAATGACGGTGAAATTGGACACTACCAAGTGGCCCAATTACTCCACCTACTATTCGGAATGAAATATAAGTCCCATATTGGTAAAAACGAGAAATCCTACACATGGTATGAGTTTATCCTACCAGAAGACAAACATCAACCAGGAGAATTGTTCAAATGGCGTGTAATGTTCAAACCAGCATCTCTTGAAATCTATATTAGCGAAGTTCTACCCAAAATCTATAGAAAGGCACTTCAGTATTTTGCTGACCGTATCACGGCGGCTGAAACTAAAGAGGCTCAGAGTCGGTATAAGAATATCTTCAAAAAACTATCAGCCAGTCGTCGTAAACTAGATGATGATGGCTACAAGAAGCGTTGTATCAGTCAAGCCGAGACAATTTTCAATGATGTTCACTTTGTGTCCCGACTTGATAATGACGAGTATGTGCTTGGTGTGGCTAACGGGATCTTACTACTTGGCGAAAAACCGAAGTTAATCGATCACTATCATAGTTATGCAATCTCACGTAGCACCACGGTTGATTATCGTCCGTATGATCCTGATAACCCCGCTATACAACGTATGGAACACACACTCCGTAATTTATTCTTAGACTCGGAACAAGATAGTTATGAGTTTGTAATGTGCTATTTGGCATCTGCTCTCGATACATCTAAAAAAGAGCCCCTTATCTTACTTCTGGAAGGTGGTGGTGGTAATGGTAAGTCAACTATGGGCGATGCTGTTAATACCACACTTGGGGAAGATTACAGTGCGGTGCACTCATCTCAATTACTTACCCAGCCACTTGGTCGGGCAGAAGGCGCAAACCCCGCAGTAATGAAAATGGAGCACTCGCGATTTAATCTATGCGATGAAGTTGGTCAAGAGTCTATTAATGAGTTATTCTTAAAACAAACACTGGCTGGACGTGTATCGTCCCGTGCCTTGTATGGTAGTCAGCGGAATTTCGATGTGCGTGGTCGATTTATGGCTACCAGTAACTACCATTACAAGATCAAGTCGAACGATCATGGAACGTGGCGTCGTATCAAATATCTAACACTGAAACTTACATTTACTGACCCCAATGATCCAGTTAAGCCATATGATCCTAACGACCCCCGCCATCGTATTCGCGATCCTGGGCTTAAGGAGTTCGTTCAAAGCGTAGAAGCGCAAGAAGCAATGCTGAGCATTCTTGTCAAGTGGTATGTTATTTACCAACGTGTATATGGGGGTAATCTCAGCAATGTGCCCCATCCCACTATTAAAAACGAAACGGAGGAATTCCGCAATTCTCAGGATGATATTAACCTGTGGATTAATACACAGGTTGTAATATGTCGCGATCAACTTGCCACCCGAACGTCTCTGATTGATTTCATTACACAATACGAAGATTGGTATCGTCAAACCATTGCTGATGTTCGTATTAACAAGGCTGATGTGCAGGAAAAAATTAAGAATTCCAAATTGGCTCAATACTATGAAGACAGCCATGGGCATAAATATATTCTGGGGCATAAGCCACTTAAAGTGGGTCAAACCCCACAGGAGACCCAAGTATTTGTTGGAGAGTATACTCCCGATGTCGCAACTAAATATGCATCCCAATTTAAGAGCGTTGACCACCGTATGACACTCGAAGATTACATTACCAGTCGTATTGCTGAGTGTCGCAGCCATGATCACATTGTGCAATCGGGTAGACCGCCAGTGCAAACTCCAACTACTGGATCAGAGGGAGTAGAATCCGATGAGGAAGACGTTGGACAATACGAAAAAATTGATATACCCAGTGATTCTGAGTATGATTAAGTATTAAGACTTGATATCAAGTATTCTTTTTTGATTATTCAGTAATGATAACATCACCTCCAGAATTGAGGTCTCCAACCCAGCCCACGTCTTTGATAATCATATCATCTTTATCATATTGTTCATTAGGATTAAACTCTGGTAATTTGGATGTGGTAATAGAGTCGGTAATGCGTAATTCAGTCGCAGGAATAGCATATGATGAAACAACGTCGGCAGGAGGAACATCAACAATTTCAACCAAATTGGGAACATCGGTGGCGTAATATTCGGTAACATCATTAATATCCATATCATATGTGTCGAATGGCACATACCAAACACCTTCATGAACTACAAACACAACGTATCCCTGTTTGGCGGCGGTGTGTAGAATGCGAATTTGATTATCATACACCACTGGTTCGGTTCCGTAATATATGACATGAAATTGGGTGGTAGTAGACAGATCTCGCCGTTTACCTCGAGGGTAAACAATCACGCTGGTCATTGTTGGTTTGTTGGGTCGGTATTGGGATCTTATTATTCAACTTTTATCGTTAATTAAAAAAATAACTAACCTAAATATATAGGGATATGTTAGACGAGATTAACAAGAAAACATTACTTGTAGTCATAGTGGTGTTAGTCATTATACTAATTGTGCAGTGGATATGGGACTCTAATGATGTATATGGCATGTGGGTGGCCGATGAAGATTACTTAGCCGATGCTGGTCTCAATTCTGCCTACATATTGGTGGGAGATGTGTCTGGACGAGGTGTGCGATCCCATACCCATGATTGCTACGCACTTATGCACTCGAGCGATGATGTCGAATTGGAGAACCAACAATTTAATATGACTTTGACACCAAAACTTGGAAACTCTGGTAATGTGCGATGGTATAGTGCGAAACTAAACGGCGTAGCCACATTACCTGAAGAATGCGATGCTCGTGTTGATTTTAACCGCAATGTTCTTACCCTACTTGATGGAGAAACAGTTCATCTCGAATTATTCCGCAATAACGTCCTCACCGATTGTGCAAAGAATGCGGATGAGTAAAGTCATCTAGACACTAGATAAATATGTATTAAGGAACATATAGCAGGAGACTTCCCACCTTATTGTCATTGGTTATGATATCCACATGTTCGCATGTGGCTGTGTAGATATATTCCGTATTTCCCATAGTATGATTTCACCGACCTTACTGTGTTAACCCATCTATTCCATTTTACTTTATAATGGGTGGTGTATTATATTTTTTGGGTAATTTAATTACAACTCCAATTATTTTGGTTCCATAAAGTATAAGGGTTGTGAATTTTGTAATGGGTGAGAAATGTTTGATTTGTTGCGAAGACGGTGGTATAATACCACCCTGTGGGCATACAGATCATGCAATGTGTGCAGTATGTCGTAAAAGTATCGCACACGATTGCGAAATATGTATGACAAATTACTGCGACTTTGGTATCATATTGCAACTATTATCTCGCCAACCCCTTATAAATTACTGGAATTGTAAAATTTGTGGATTGCCATATAAAACATCTGTGCCCGAAGGAATTGATCGTAGGGTGGAAAAATTCATTACTAAATTACACTCGCCCACATCTGAGCATATGTATGATGAAAATAGGATATTTGGAATGGATGATGAAACTATATCATTTGGTGGTATGCTACTTAAATCACGTCCAGCCGATCATTCTACAAGTTCTATACAACCTGCCTTATATGAAGTTCCAATTGACTAATAATAAAAAATTGAAAAGCCATTATTACTTACCACTCGACATCTTAGGTTCAAATGTCTGAATGCACAACGTGTTGTAATACAGATAAGCCAATTGTTATACCACCTTGTAAGTTGGCCGATCATGCAATTTGTACAAATTGTTTCATTTCAAGTAATCCCAAATGTGGTCAACATACAAAAACCGCCAATAACACATGCATATATTGCGCCACAGAAGTTCCTCATCTATATGATCTATTTATGATCTCACATATGTTGCTATCACTCGAAGAAAGTATAGGTAAACAAATGATCACTCGTTGGAATACTATTGTAGTTATTCCAGAGCCCGTTGATTGTAAAATGTATAGTGCCGAAGAATTAACAACTATGCTAGATTGTAAAGATGATAAAATAAAGAATTTAGTTGCAGGACTTTATCGGGTTATTGCCCAAATTGGCATTCAAGTTGACGAATATGATTATCAGCCTAATACAATGATTATTATCCCCTATACTGGATCGTGCCATGATGAAATTTTGATATGGCATATAAATTTGGCACAGAAGAACTTAGTATGTGATACTAATGGTAATCTATTAATTCCACGTATTATTTCAGACCATGTGTGTTCTGTTAAACAAGATCTAGATGGTATACTTGAGATGAACGGTCCGTGTAGCCTTTGCAATCCATCAAATACTTCGAATTCTATGGCACAATCTATGTTTGGGATTATTCGAAAGTTGGCCAGTCTCATGGAACTTCTATCAGAAGACACTCTTTCTGCAGAAAATGAACAACAAACAGTTGATATCATTTCTGAATTTATGGACGATACTGCTGAGTTTAAGCGAGAACTTATAGAAAAACTTAATGTTATTCCAACCGATCAGGGTAAAATAACCCTGCTAAGGCTGATAACGAGCGGTATTCTTGAAAATTTCACCTAACTTTAATTACACATTTCACGTAATTCATCAATTATTTTTTGATTATCACTTTCATTGTAATAATTCTCGACGTGTTCTTTGAACCAAATTGGGTTTTCTATAAGTTGATTGGCAGCATCAACATTTTGTGGCGAGTCGACATTGGGTTCAAGTAATAATAGTTTGATAATCATACAGATATTCTCTAAAGAGGTTCGCGAAGACCATCCTTCGGAATTGAGACTATCGACACAAACGATCCCTATACCGTCTGTGCTAATAGCACCAATATTAGGATGCCATACTTGTGTCAAAAACTCACACTTGGGAGGACTAAATGGAAATATATGTCGTTCCATCGTATCTCCATATTTTAACTTTAATCTTATAGCGTGTCGTTGTCCTTCATATATTCCTGCTTCAATCGTAAAAATCATATATAATTGTGTCATATCACTACTATCAATAATGAGTTCAAATTCTTTACTTTCATAACACGCACGAATCTCTTTTCGATATCTAGACAATGGAATGTTCATGACCCTATATGTTAATTCGAAGATATATTTAATATGTTATTTTTGATATTATATAGTATATATTATAACAGACTACAAAGTATGGTCGTAAGTTCTAAGGCGGGTAATCTCTCTGTGCATTACGTAAAGAACCCCAAGACGGGCAACGCATGTATTAACATTGGATGGAAATCAGATAGTAATTGGTTTGTGGTTCGTAAACTCAAGCGTGGCGAACCGTGTTCGTGTGAGAAACTTGCCAAGAACAGTGAAGAGACCGCACTTAATTACGCCATGGCTCAAGCCGTTCGCGAACGACTGACCCGTCCCAATATGATTGAAAAGACACGCGTTGCTTCATTCAATTGTGAATACCAGAATGGCGAATTCTACCTTACGATTTCGTGTGCTCCGACCGTTTCGGTTATCCGTAAGGTGCTGAGCGAAGTTAATGTTGCACTTGCCCCATCGAAACTTTACGCGGCATACTCGGCGAACATTCGTATGTTGAACGGTGTCCCCAACCGCGAGGAGTTTAGTTGGTGTGCCAATAAACTTGCTGGAGAACTTGGGTCGCTGGTTGCAGTGGTTTCGGGTAAGGCTGCTATTGCTGCCGATAAACTGAACGCGGCTACAACTGCTGCCGCAAGTAAGCATGTCAGTGCTGCTAAAATCGCCAAAAATACGAAACCAACGTCTTTGAGTGAACCACAGGGCGACACCGATTACCCAAAAATTAAAGCATCTGGTGTTGGTGCAATTTTCGTAAGTGTTCTACTTAATGAACTACGTGTGTCTCATTCTGTAAGTAGCGGTAATGTAATCGTATATGCCAATGTGCCCAAACTTACAAAAAAGCGTATTGATGGACACGCCACATTACGTTATGGTAAGATGAAGGAACTTCAGGCTGGATTGGTTCAACTCGGATGTGCTTCGAACCAACTTAATCCGTCGGCACTTGCGTCTGTGGCAAAGTCTCCGCCAACGGTGGCGAAAATTGCAGAACTGCTTCGTCAAGCATTGTTGTAAGTATCACCTCACTGGGTATCTCGGCTAATCCAGACAAATGTGTAGTAAAACTATTAACCGCCGTATCAATTGCGGCAGCCACTCTATTATCTTCCCCAACATCTTCACCACCAAATGTCCTACGAGAGAGCCATTTAGGATCATAAGTTATATCAATAGAAGCAAGGATCTTAAAAGGCCCTTCTAATTTTTTACTTAATGTGGGTGAACATGGCTCGGTATCGGTCAATTGGAAGTTAACTTGCATTGGATTAGGATATAATATATGTTTCCCATAGTTTAAATAAAAAATTTAATAACGAGATATCTTATTACCTATTTACTACGTTTGCCCCATCTAGCAAATATTTCACCCAAATCATCAAACTTACCATCGAGTAGGCCTTGTTTAACTTCAGAAAATGCGGAACCCGACCCGCCCGTATCCACTTCAGGGACACGACGGCGACGTTTACGTGTTGTAAATGGATTAGCACCAAGTTTTAACTTACCCCATATGTTAACTTGTCCCATATTAGTTCCGTATTGTATAATAGATCCCGAGTCATCCAAATTAACAACCGTCGTGTTTCCATCAGATCCTACAAATTGTAGTTTCTTACCATAATAAGATCGTAATACGTCAATCGAAATTGACACAGTCCCATCTAATTCAGGTTTACTCCACCAATAGAAAATGTTTTGAAGACGAAGATCATCTTTAGACCACCCTTGACGATCTAATCCTTCTCGTGTTAATGCGTATATTAAATTATGAACGGGATGCGATCGATAATCCACCCATATCATAAATGTTCGATAACTCCAAACGATTAGTGTCCATACCCATACCATCCATAGTCGAATATTTGCCAATGCATCAACAATGGCGTATATGTTCATTGTCTTTTATCCTATATATAAGGCGACGTATTATATAAAATAATACGTTGCACTTTTAAATGATTTGAAAAAATGAATAGGTAATATACTATACACTACACCATGAGCGATACTGACGATATTATCGATCCGACCGATGCCAAAGAAGTTACAGATGATCAAGACAGCGAAGTCGAGGAAGTCGAGGAAGATAGTGAGGATGGAGAAGACGACGACATTCTTGATGAACGTGGGGTTTCACATGGTGAACAATATATCGTAAAACATCAAGTGCCTAAAGATGAACGTAAAACATCATCAACAATGACTATTGCTGAGTTTGCTCGTGTCGTAGCACAACGTGCTACTGAAATTGACAATAAAAGTCCAATTTATGTAGATCGTGGAGATTTAGTAGATGCTGAAGCCATTGCCCGTAAAGAAGTATATGAGCGACAGTGTCCTGTTAATATCATTCGTGATGTTGGACGTAATCGATTTGAGGAATGGGAAGTTAATGAGATGTCATTGCCCCCCGAAGTTCGTGAGAGTTATGGGGTCTAATTTCTAACATATGTCAATTATTATTTTTTAGATAATATCATGTTCACCATTTGCAATATTTTCTATTTAGAGATATAAAATGTAATACATACAGGAACAACTGTCAGGAAAAACTGAACCGATAACAACTACTACAGCATGACCTCACTTGATGACCATTATGGACTTCCGACGGAAGACCAGTTGGACATTCGAGTAAAAGAATACGAGAGTTGTCCCGATTGCCATGTTGAGATGGAAGAGGACACCCCTAGTTGCAGTGTATGTCCCGAATGTGGATATACCAAAGATATCATTGGGACAGGTGAAGATTACAGTGTCGAAGTGGCCAGCCAATACAACGCAAGTGTTCACGCAAGTGTGCAACTTAAAGTGGTTGGTCGTGGACGCGATGCGTATCTACAGAACCTCGCCTTAGTGCAAACAACTGGAAATTATGATGTGACTCGTCGTCGCAACATTAACCGTGAGATGGAAAAATGGATCTACAAATACAAAGGAGATCATGGCATCCCCCGAGATGTTATTCGTGATGCAGCAGATAAATACAACGAACTCCCGAAGCAAAAAATTGTTCAACGGGGTCGTAAACGTCAAGCGTTGATGGGAATTCTGCTATATTATGAATGCATTTCCAAGGGTATCCCTCGGAAACAACGGGTTATCGCTGAAATTGTGGGCATTACAGACACTGAATTGTCAAAAGGAAACAACCTACTGCAAGAATATATGGACCGTGGTCTTATCGAAATTCCAAAGGTGGATAGTAGTGTCGCTGCTTACATCGCACAATATTTCGAGGTGCTTGGGATTGACGAACATCCTAACGCTGCTCAATATCGACAGTTTACTATTAACATTATTGAAGCAAGTCAAATTAATAACATTCGCCGTCCCGATAATAATGCTCGTCCCACAACGCGTTGTGCAGGAGCAGTTTATCTACTGGCTCAACATACGGGTCTAAAAATCACGAAAGAACAGATTGAGACACATTGTCAGATTAGCAAATCGACATTCTCTCGGTTCGCCAAAATGGTTAATGATCATATGCATCTTGATTGCATTAAAGAAGTATTCCTCGAATACAGTATCCCGCTTAAGATTTAGATAATGTGTAATCATCAATTACATATGATTTTTTGTATCGTTATATAAAAAATTGAACAGACTAATTTATATACGCAGGGATGTCGTTGAAAGACATTACACCAACAGGTGATATTGTTTACAGCCTCTTTCATTTTAGCGATGATCAAAATTGGGATTACGACCGTATTGAACAAACTTTAGATAAAGAAGGTATGGATGTTGTTTGGATACATGATAGGTGCATGATTCCGTGTCGAGGTGAAGATGGCCATATATTGAGTTGCAATATAGATGAGATTGAATTCTTAGTTAAACATCAATCTAATTTTGATCAAACCATTATTTGCCGTGGTCGAGAGAGTATTGCCGAGATTCATGCAATTAAATTTAATGAACATATTTGTTCAGCCGATGAAGTTGATCTATTGCAACGGCCAATGAAATATTACACAGCCCAAGATAAACAGCAGCGTAAAGTGTTGTTTATCGAACAATAAACAACGCAAAAAATATAATATTAATATATAAGTTCTTTTTTGTCACGTGTCATCGCAATTCCAACACAACTGTATCCATTGATTTAAACGTTGACTTGCCAACCGATCTTTATCGGACGCCGATAAACGCCCAAGTGTGGTAGGTTTGCCGATTGACTGAATATTAATCAAATGTTTAGCAAAACTAGAATATTCGCAATCTGTCTCATCTAAACAGATTAAAACATCTATAGATTTAGGTATTTGACCAGCCCTAACCCTGTGTGTTGCATCCACTGAATATAACGCAACATTGTGTGAAGATAGAAATGCATCGCACAATTGACCACATTGATTTGGATGTGTTGTATAAACCAATGTCATCTCTTCATAACTTGTAAAATCTTTCGCTACTGCACATAGTTCTTCGTATGCACGACACCACACATATTCAGCGGGGATCCCAATTTGGGCCGCATATGTGATGATATAATCAAATTCTGTTTTAACTTCAGTCATATGGTGATATGTTGTGATGTTTCAATTTTTTAATAGATTTAATTACTCATTGGCCGAACGGTACTTGGCATCTTCGAGACGTTTCTTTTTACGACGACGTTCTTTGCGAAGACGTTGACGTTCAGCATGTGCCTGATCCTGTTCAAGTTGTTCCTTTGTCGCAGCATCCTCAAGTTCACGTTCCCTGGTTTCGGCACCCTCAAGTTCACCAAACTTGGCACGAACTTCCTCCTTAGAAAGACGATTATCGATTTCAGTGTAAAATGTCCTATATGCACGGATATCTGATAAATCTTCGGGGGACGGTTGCTCATAAATATAAAACACATACTTAATGCGGGTATGGGTCAAAACTTCATTAAGCACGTTAGCAATACCATTAATGGGATGGCGATCCATTCCAATACCGACACCATTCAAAATAACGGCTTGATATTCGTTATCTTCGGCTACACGAAATGCATTGGTTAAACATTGCAACATTCGTTCACGATCACTATTTTCCTCGTAATCTAGTCGGCCGTCTGCAAATCCAATGGCAGATGGCGATTTGGCAACCATTACCGAAATAATATTAGCAGGAAAGGTTTCGTCTTGAATGTCAAAATTCGGTGTAAGAAAAACGTCCATATCCTGAACATGAATAACATTACCCATCCGAATATGAGCACCAGCGTATTGGCGTTTATGTTGACGAAGGCTTTGATAATAATTTGATCGACGGCAAAGATCCTCTTCAGTTCCAGGTTGTCCACCCTTGACACCTCCCCCATACATATTGGGGCATCCAGAATTAATAATTGCCACTTTCATTTGTTTGTTAGTTTCAAGTTGATTGGATAAAACAAGAGGATCTGCATCCACAACTCGAACAACTGTCTTAACACGTCCTTTGCCCTTACGAAGTTCAAGATTATCTGTTATTAGAGTAGATGTTCCTTCAAACGGGAATTGCTCATTAGACAACTGATCGGCCAAATCCCAACCGCGTTGATATGCACGAGTTCGCTCTTTAAGAAAACGTTCGTCTGCCATTACTATATTATTGTAATACATGTCGCTTTAAAAGATATAGAGATGTCATACACATCGTGCGATAAGTTTGCGAACACGATCACCATTAAAGGACTTTACTCCAACGAGCCATTGCACTAGAGCATTATGATCGGTTAGAGGTTGCACCATAATCCAACCACGACATTCACTCATGAAAATGTCATATGCAACGCGGTGCTCGTCTGTATAACGGCTTGTAATGGCATCGGCATCGAGACACTTGGTCAGAACAGTTTTGATCCCGATACGACCGATCTTATTGGCGACAAAGTCGTTACCCAAACACATACCTACACGAATAAGTAATTCACGTCCTCCTCCAGCCTTAGCATAAACGTTTTCAGCACGGTATTCGATAAATTTACCTTTTTCCATTTTCATAACGGCCGTAGCACCATATAAGAAAGCATCGGCATCAGTAGTGAGCACATGCGAGGCTTCACCATTCATAGTCATACATGCACACACTTGTTCAGCGTCAAATTCAGGTGGGGCTGTAGTGTATGGAACACCCAGTCCATCCAATAAACGTTGGACATCGGTCACCATTCGACGAGTTACTCCAAATGCACGTCGTTCATTGCCAGACGCAGAAGCGGCCGCTTTCAGTTCGGCACGGCGTTGAAGTTCATCGGCCTTACGGGGGTGAGGCAATCCATCAAATACCCAAATTAGATTAACTCCTGCGGCCAATAGACGTGTAATAGATGGTAGTAGCGTATTGAGATGAGCAGTCGGCTCCCCATCTTCTGTAGTAAGAGCACTGATATTACGCATACCAAGAACTGCCCGATAAATCTCAGTGGATGCGTCGACGGCAAAACTCATTCCTCGCATATCCTTGAGACGAATTTCAGTGCCCTCAAATAGAGACCAAAACTTTGGAATACCCATGTGTATGTGTTTAATGTATTATATGAATACTGTTTCAAATTTTTAACAGGAATAGTCAAAAAATAATGCTGATATAGAACATCATTTTTTAATCGTCCAATTCCGACCGATGAGATCTTCAAGATCCATAATACGAAAGCGTGTCCGATTATTAACATTGGGTTTAACGTCCATAATGAGTGCCATATTGCGAGCAATCCACAGTCGTGGTAAACGACGTCCACAATGAGTAATTACTTCACAAATTTCATAAATTGCTTCATTCATTTCATCGGCGCTCCCAGAACAGATTTGAACAATGAAGACATTGACATATTCTAAGATAATATTCCGCTGAATGCTACGGCGATATAATTCCGCCATAAACCACAGCCCGCCACGGAAATCAAATTTATCGTTAGTATTAGAGCCCATGAATTTATCACGAATTTCATTTTTGCAAAATCCAATAATAAGATCATGTTCATCTTCTGTGGTAAAATCCAATAATATACGAGTGTATAAACTAACGTGCCGTTTGTCCAAAATGACACGATTACACATGTAATTAACAAGTGTTGCATGTTCACATCCTTCACCAATACATTGTGTATAAGCACCACGAATAATCTTGATCATTTGATCATATGTTTGAACGCTAATTTTGTTTACAGATGTTGTAAACAGTTTTAAGTGAGGGCTGGTATCAACGTTAAACTTTTTGACATATGAAGTATTGGATTTCCGCCAATCTTCGACGTCCTCGTAAGATGAACGTCGTTCAATACCACTACGACCTCCACGGCCTCCACGGCCTCCACGGCCGCGTCCACGTCCACGGCCGCGTCCACGTCCACGGAAACCTCCGCGGCTACTTCCGTGATAAAATGGTGTATAACCATCTTCTTCACGTTGTCGTTGGGCATGCCATTTGTAATCTTGAGACAAATGACATCCAGCCGTTTTACAGGCCTGTGCCATTTCAGCATACGCGGATCCATCGGATGATGGGCGGAGGGCAAACAGTTGTTCGCGGGTATACTGTATTATAGAAGATGACCCATTTGCCATCTTTATAATACACCAACAGTAGTGGTATTAACATATTCATTTTTTTAACACGAAATAAATTAAAGCCAACTAATAAAGTATTATACTTCACGATGAGCGAAGAATATTCATCGCCCGATATATCAGATGATGAAGACATTCTTAATATGTTAGACGAAATGGACAACTTTAACTCGGATGAAGATGACGAGCCCACCGAGCCTATCGATCCACGGCAACAGGTATTAGAGATTTCGCGTGGATTTGCCGAACGTTCCATTAAGCGATTATTTAACCTTCAAACTCCAGATACTCCTATTTTCAAAGATGTCCCAACCGAGGAACACAGTATTGATTTTCAGCGAGAAGACGATACATATAAACTTCATCTGGACATTGTGCCGTGCGACCATGCAATTGACTTCGGCGAGTGTAAGCCACAGACAGTTATTCAAGAGATCGAACGTGTGCTATTCCGCTCAGTGGCTGATGCTTATTCTTCAGTTATTGAGGGAACATCGGTGCAAGAAGCCGAACTTCGCAAGGAGGTTCAAACTGCAACATTCTATTTGAACTACAATGATCAATATCGTATTGGATGTGTTCTGGATCACGTTGTCGAAGCATAAAAAATATATCAATAAGTATCGATATCATATTGTATTTTTTAATTATTCTGCTTTAGATAATCGGCGGAAACATTCACGGCACGTAGCAGTATAAGTTTCCTTACCTCCAACAAGTTCAAGTTCGTCGGACTGAGTAATTCGAGCGGTGAAATGTGCTTCCCGACCACACGTCTTATCATTTCGTTGCTGTGTGCAAATTGCTGAAAGATTAGTAATGTGTTCGATTGGCCCCAGTTTAACAATCTCCCGCCATGCCTTGCCCTGAAAATCACCATTCAATGCGGAAATATATACATGTCGAATACCACGCGTTAGCCAATCTTCTACGTATTGGTGGAGATGTTCATAAAACTGTCCTTCATCCACACATATGATATCGTAATTGCTAATGTCAATCGAACCTAGCGAGTGCCGATTAGCACTAACGGCCGACATCGTATTTTGATCGTGTGTAGTTAGCACTTCCTTATCGTATCGAGTATCTCCTTCATATTTGATTACCAAACATCGAAGACCAGCGGCACGTGCACGTCTCGCTTGACGCATCAGTTCAGTAGTCTTACCAGCCCACATCGGGCCCATAATAAGAGTTATCATACCGTATTATATAAATACATATTTCATTTTTTTAATTGGGATTATTTATTAGTCATATTCATAGTCATACCCATCTTCATCATATCTATCATAATCATAAATTTTATGTTCTTTATGTTCATCATTCCATTTCTGCTCATGTTTGCTTAAAGTACGTATGGCACAATTCGTAATGGTTCCTGCTATTATAATCGGAATTGATGGTACTAAAAGTACTCCACCTATAGTGTAAAGTGCGGTTTCTTTCAAATCTCCATCTGTGGCTATATATCGACATCTACCAGAAATACACCCACTTGTCGCGAGTGCAACGTTTAACCGTTGCATTTCTGGTTTGCGAGCATATATTAGAAATCTAGAAAATAATGAACTTGCCATTGTATTACAAATATATATTTCAGTTTTTATTTGGGATCATTTTTGGCAGATTGCTTAAGACTATTATATCTCACACTTCGTGCATATGTTTCTTGTGCACAACTGGTTCCCATATATACCATTGCCCGCCTAATGCTAGAGGTGTCAATGGTACGACCAATGCACCCCCTACTGTATATAGTGCTGCTTCTTTCAAATCTCCACCAGTATCAATATATTTATATCCCCCAGAAACGCATCCTAGTGCACCGAATATTGCACCAATAGTTTTTGTTTCGGGCACGTATAAAACGTCCGCACATTGAAAGCATCGTTGTATTATATAGAGATATCGTGTGTTTAATATAAACACAATGAGAGTAGGTGTCGTTGGTTCGCGTTATTTCGTTGAATATAATCAACTTTCTACCGAGTTAAACAAACATAATATATCATCTATAGTATCGGGTGGTGCCCAAGGTGCCGACGCATTAGCCGAACGATACGCCGATGAATATCAAATCCCTATTACTATACATCGTGCCGATTGGCGTATTGGCTCATCGGCGGGACCTCAACGGAATAAGCTTATTGTCGATGATGTTGAAATGATTATCGCGTTTTTAGCCAAAGATAGTAAAGGAACACGTGATACGATCAAAAAAGCAAAGGCACGTGGTATTCCAGTTGTAATTATTGATGTCTAAATTGTATTCTTTATAATGTATAGTTGATATGATTGAAATTCTCGTCGCTCTCATTGTGGTGATATTGCTGGTTATTATTCTTAAGAAAGTAAGCCCCGATAGATCCGCTAAACACGAAGCATCGCCTCCAATGGATTTAACACAATTGGGACCATCTATTCCCAAACCCAAACGTCATCCTAAACATCGCATTGACCCGCATCCTGGTTATGACTTAAAACACCCGCGTAATCAGAAACCAAAGTTCCACTTTTGAATGTCGACCCAAAGATATCTATTAAAAATTTGAATAGATATATAATAATACAACATGTCATTAGATGCTATACAGAAAGCGGCTTATAATGCGGTCCGTAACGGGGAAAACATTTTTATAACTGGCGGAGCGGGGACGGGGAAATCGTATCTAACACGCACTCTAGTCAAATACGCTATTGCCGAAAACATCGATCATGGTATCACATCAAGCACAGGAGTGTCGGCGGTATTGATTGATGGCACCACGATCCATAGTTGGTCTGGTATTGGGTTGGCCGAAGGCACGGTCACAGAGATTGTTGATCAAATGCGACACAATGCTATACGTCGTATTAAATCGGCTAAACTATTAATCATTGATGAAATCTCTATGATTGGGACAAATGTATTTAATAAAATATATCAAGTTGTTCAACGAGTTAGAGGTATTAATAAACCATTCGGTGGTTTACAAGTAATTGTAGTGGGAGATTTCTTGCAATTAAAACCCATTGACGATGATTGGGTATTTAATAGCGAATTGTGGCAATATATGAATTTCCGCGTGTTTACCCTCCAAACCCAATATCGTCAGACCAATCAGGAATTCTTTCATGCACTTGGCCGAATTCGGGTTGGTAACCCTACAGACGAAGATAAAGCACTTATTGAGGCTCGGGTGCGTCCAGCCGAAGACTTCTGTGGTATCAAACCTACTCGACTTCATAGCACCCGAGCCAATGTGGACAAATATAATCGCGAGGAATTTGCCAAGTTAAAATTAATACGGACGTATTCGGCCGAGGTTACAAAGGGACGAGCATATGCTTCCCAAGTTGAAGCAGCGTGGCGACGTGTCCAATGTGTCAAAGAATTGCCCTGTGCGGTTGGTGCACAAATAATGCTCACAAAGAACCTAGATGTGCTGAATGGCTTTTGCAATGGATCCCGTGGCGTGGTTACCGATTGCACACCCGAAGGTATTGAAGTGCAATTTGTTCGAGGTAAAATGACAATTACCCCAGCCCAATTCACTGTGCGTGTAACTCCCGACACATCGGTAATTATTACTCAGATCCCGCTTATTCTAGCATATGCTACAACCATTCACAAATCTCAAGGTTCAACCTTAGATGTTGTAGAACTAGATCTATCGCGAGTTTTTACCGATGGTATGGGGTATGTCGGTCTAAGCCGATGCACATCACTTGATCACACGTATATTACATCGTCACCCGATTGGTCTAATATCTACGCCGATCCAGAAGCACTTGCTTATTACGGAATTGAACAAGATGATACCTAATAAGTAATATCAAAAAATTGATTATCTTTTTTATAATACGATGAAGGTTCGGGTTTGCTGGACTAAGCAAGATTACGATGATAAGAAGAAATTAGAAAAATTAAATTATATTCCTAACAGAGATGACGTATATATGTTAAATCTTAGTCTTAATGAATTAACGAGTTTGGAAGGACTTGAATTTCCTAAGTATTTACAAATATTGTATCTTAATGATAATAAAATTATAGATGTGAGTGATTTGAGCAATCTTGTAAATTTACAAATATTGGCTCTTAGTTATAATAAAATTACGGATGTGAGTGCTTTGAGTAATCTTGTAAATTTACAAATATTGTATCTTAATGATAATAAAATTATAGATGTGAGTGATTTGAGCAATCTTGTAAATTTACAAATATTGTATCTTAATAATAATCAAATTATAGATGTGAGTGCTTTGAGCAATCTTGTAAATTTACAAATATTGTATCTTAATAATAATCAAATTATAGATGTGAGTGCTTTGAGTAATCTTGTAAATTTGCGATTATTGTGGCTTCATAATAATAAAATAACCGATGTGAGTGCTTTAAGTAATTTTGTAAATTTACAAATATTGGCGCTTGGTAATAATAAAATAACCTATGTGAGTGCTTTGAGTAATCTTGAAAATTTGCGATTATTGTGGCTTCATAATAATAAAATAACCGATGTGAGTGCTTTAAGTAATTTTGTAAATTTACAAATATTGTATCTTAGTTATAATCAAATTACTGATGTGAGTGCTTTAAGTAATTTGATAAATTTACAAATATTGTATCTTAATAATAATCCTTTCTATTATTCTCCTTTACTTTCAGATATACACGGTAATACAACATATATTACAGATCATATGATATCAGACCATAAAGACAACGTTGAAGAAGGATACATTGCGGTTTGGTATTATTATGAGACTGAATTACTTGGTTGTAAATGCAGTATGCGAAGGATTGAGATAGTGAAAATTGATTAAAAAATTGATTATCTTTTTTATAATACGATGGAAACAGGGCTTTCTGGATTTATTGCTCGTCATAAGGAGGCACAAAAATGGTCTCATGTTCAAGAGGATGAAATAACACCCAAACACGATGCTCTTATATACGAATATAGTTTACATTACAAACGCATTAAAACACCATTTATTATTCCAGAATGGATAGTATGGTGTGAGGTGACTTTTAACATTTGGCGAGAGATGAAATTTGCTCCTAATTCGCAATTAAAAACTTTACGACTTTTGAATGAACATCAGTGTATATCCAATCTTATTATCCCCGATGGAGTAGAAACATTACAACTCGGAATATATCAAGTTGATTCGACTATGTATCCAGATACAATTAAACACCTAACCATTTTAGGAGAAGACTGTAGTTGGGAAGATTATGATAATGATGTCAGAATTACACACCTGCCACCATATTTACAAACATTAATTATAGAGGGTTCTCAACAAAGCGTATATCAATTGACATTATGTGATCTTCCAAATACACTTGAAACCCTAGAAATATCTGGATTAACGGAACTTGTCCATCCACTATCACGATTACCACCAGAAATGATTATTGATGATATGTTTAGGTATGAAGGAGATGAAAAACAGGATGATATTAATTCAATTCATCAAGATATATCCCAAATTCAAAGTAAAATGATTAAGGGTTCGCTAGGCAAATGTGAGATATGTCATTCTCATGCAGCCTTACCAGTAAAAATACTATGTGAATACGAAACAGATGCCGACGATGTGTATTTATTCTATTATAAAAATACACATCTATGTGAGGAATAACTACATTGAATTAATTTTTTGTTTCCATATATAATATATAGGAACCATGGCCGTGCAAATTTATGAAGATATTAATTATGGAGGCGAGTCGCATCACCTGAACCCAGGAGATTTCGCCCGAAATTACATCAGGGATATTCAATATGGCAATTTTGAAAGCAATATTTCGTCTATGCGAATTACACGTAATACAATGGTGTTAATTTCATCGTCGTCTAGTGGGATGGGATCGAACAATCGTGTTATTATCGGCCCGAAGGATATTCCTGATCTGTCTACATATGGATTTGACAACTCAACCAACAATATTCGCGTAAGGCGTTTCCGTGAGGACGATTGGGGTGCTGGAACACGGGCTACTGTGTTCCGCGATTATAGCAACCATGGATCTTACAAAAAATTACTTGCTGGTAGTTATGATGCGGCCCGACTGGCCGCACGTGAGAATGGCCAAAACGGCATCGCCGATGGAGACATCCGTAGTATCACCGTCGATGCTAATACAGTGGCGGTATTGTATGATGGGCCCAACTTTGAAGAAACCCAACATGCCATCTTTATTGAAGGCCCCGCATCGGTAAGCGATGTTGGCCGATATGGAATGGACGGAAAAGTATCCTCGATCAAATTGTTCGCAGTTGATAGCCCTCCTACCAATCTCCCCGAGCACACCGCATGGGGTCCACCTAAACCACCCGCTCAGTCGTATTTTGATTGGTATAAACAACAATGGGGTGGATACTGGAATGACGCCCAATCCCAACTTAATAACACAGTAGGTCCGTATGGCACAGACTATAGTGATCCACGATCCACCACATCTGATCCCAATGTTCCATCACCTCCAATGAGCACAGGCGATACTTACACCAACCGTGCCTCATATTGGTGGTCAAAGTTCTTCGAACCACATAGCACTAGCGAGAGTCTAAAGATCCCCGAAGGGCGTAATCTGGACGAAAAAATGATGGCATCCAGCACTGGATGGCAATTTAATTCAAAGAGCAGTCCTATTGTGGCGGCCGTTATCGTTCACGATGGTACTTTACGTAGTCTCAGCATCTTTATCATCATCCTCCTCTGCATCGTTATCGGCCTCCTGATTTCCCTCAGTGTTAGCGAGAACGCCCGTGCCGTCGCTGGCGGGTGTGTCAACTACGTTACTGGGATGGGTTGGCGAGGGCGGTAGATCCTCATCTTCCTCGGCTTCGTCCTCCTGGGGCATAAACCCAATTAAAATCTGTTCTGGAAGATACACGCGAACTTGTTCAATAAAATGATATTTTTTGCCCAATATGACGGTGATATCAACATCATATTTTTGACGATTAAGTGGGCTTTGTGCATCAATGGTGCATCCTGCAATAGTAAACGTCTTACGATAAATATGTTGAGTAATATCATATGCAGGATTTTTACGACGTTCATCGGTCTCCACTTTATTTAACATTTCACTTAATTTCGTAAACATTCCGTTCTCGGCTTGGGGGGTGCATTTAGTTAATGGATATTTTTTACCATCCATCATAACATTACATGTAATAGAATTATTTAACCGTTGACTTCGTAGCCCAAAGTAAGCGACTGGGTGCTCAATAGCACAATTAGCGAATTCAATGATTAGATGACCTTCTTTGGTGCGTCCAACCAATTGCCCTGGACATGAAAATCTTTCATCTACAATAACCTTACCCGCCTCATTACGAGAACTTGTTAAGTTAATTATGCAATCCATCATTTCTATATTGAATTATACAAGATTTGTTTAATACGAAAAAAAATGAATAAGATATGTCCATTATCATCCCCGCAAGAAATTATGAAGTGTGAAGTGTGCTCCCAGCATACACATGGAACTGCATGTAGCAGATGTATGAATTGGCTTTGCACGCCATGTGCTGAACAAAAATACAAAGAAAAAACTCATTGTTATAAATGTGGCCGTTATGGGCGTTATCTTGGTGCAGGAATGTTTATGGTAGGTGGTTAAAAAATGAATACAATCATACAATCATTATATATTTTTTCACCACATTTTCGTCTGCGATGCACGGAGTTGGACAACACCATCACGCGATCCATCACCCGCACCGACCGAAACCTCTTCGGCTTTATCGTTGTCAATAACCGACGAACGCGACGGAGCGGCTGCACCTCCCACAACAGACACGGGTTTGGGGGATCCAGTCAGATCAGCGAGAGGTGCACCATCTGCACGTTCGCGTAGAGCACCCTCGGCAGGTTCGGCCGAAGGAGCAGGGGCAGGAGCATTATCGGCTCCTTCAACAAGGCTTTCCCGCATCCGCCATAGAACGAGGGAAACAATAATAGCCAACACCACGGCAACTGCCACACAAACTAGGAGAGTTCGGCGATCCATTAACGTATCTCTTTGTATATTTATGTGTAAAAAATAAATAGAATTAAATTAACCATTCAAACCTGAACGCATTTTCTATCACCAATATTACATTGAGATTGTAAATTGAATGTCTTGGTTAGAACACCTGAACGGCCCCCATCTTTAGATTTCCATTTAATACTCGCGGTTGCCTTCTTATCATTTTTGGCAATGATCTTAATATCTTCGGCGTGAATGGTCCAATTTCCAGGCGAATATGAGGGGGTATCATCACCATATTGCACAACCGACAACATTATCAACTGCTGGAGACGTTCATCAGACAAACGGTTGCGATATGCCCTCACTAAATATAGCAAAATTACGATGATTGCCAATATAATCGCCGCTATTATGAGATGCATTATGTCCTATATTATATCGAATAAAATATCGACAAAAAAACACACTATGTGTTTTTTCAGCCTACATTGGTTTTTTCCTAAAAATGGTTGTGTTGCTGGTAGTAGACTTTATGTTTATTTGATATGGATTTTGGTTTGTGGGTTGAATTTGCCACCTACGTCTTCTCCTCCTAATCTCTCTCCCGTCGATAAGAATGATTTGCTGAATGTAGATATCTATCTACATTAGTAAGTATGTACGGTGTGATAGGCTTAACGCACTTCAATTAAAATACGCCAAGACATTCATAATATACATATTTGCACACGATCTAAAGTTTTTATTGCTGGGTGTAATCATCTGATTACATTATATATTTACGATTTCTTTAATACATATTCATCTTAATTGCAACTAAAGTCTTAAAGATATGATTTAAAAGTTGAATAGATAATAGACTATACACATGAAGGTATTTCTATCCCACCCCGATGCCAAAGCACCCGCTCGAAGCACAACTGGCAGTGCTGGATATGATCTATACGCCATATACAATGGCGAAATCCCCCCACGTGAGATGCGTCTTATTCCCCTTGGAGTTCATATTGAACTCCAAGAAGGAACCGTGGGTATTATCCAAGCACGAAGTGGGTTGGCTGTTCGGAATAAAATTCTAAGGATGGCTGGTGTTATTGATGAAGATTACCGCGATGAAGTCAAGGTTGTGTTATTTAATCTAGGAAACTTACCATTCAAATATGAAGTCGGTGATCGTATTGCTCAAATGGTAATTCACCACGTAGTCAAGGATGATTTCGAAATATGTACAAAATTGTCCGATCTTGAAGGTATGCAAGGTGAGCCCGATGCCGAACCAGAAGGATTTGAACACGTTCAGGGTCATATTGAAACTAAACTTATTGGCACTTCTTCTGGTAATACTACGTCAAATGATAATCTATCTGGAAGCGAGGTATCGGGAAGTTATGAGACTGACGATGGTAGCCAATCGGGAAGTTATGAGACTGACGATGGTAGCCAATCGGGAAGTTATGAGACTGACGATGGTAGCCAATCGGGAAGTGATGGCGAAGTCAGTCTGTCTGGAAGTGAAGATAACGCATCTCAAGGTGAAAGCCCGTCGGGAGATGTATCCAAGGATGAAGAAAATGTCGCAGACGATGCTAGTTCCGCATATGTATCCAGTTCAGATGGCGAATTGTCAGGAAGTTACTTGTCTGAAGATTTAGCAGTGACCGAAAAAGGGGATAGTGATGTATCTGGATCAGATCATGGTAGCAAATCAGATTCATATTACTCCGATGATGATGATGCATCACACTCCGAACATTCAAGTCAGTCTCAATCAGATGATAAAGATAGTGGGTCGCATTCTGATCATTCAAGCGAAAGTTCTCGTTCCACTAACATTGGTAGCACCGACTCATATTACTCAGATGATTCAGAGTCCGAGTCTGGTTCCGAGTCTGGTTCCGAGTCAGAACCACCGTCTCCAAAAAAGACCCCGCTTCGTCAACGAACGGGAGGTTTCGGATCAACTGGACTATAAATTTACCCTTGCATTATCCCAGAAAAATGCATATCAGAATACTTGCGTGTATCACGTTGACTCTGTCTTTTTTGCACAATAGTCATAGCTTGTTCAAATGTAGATACTTCGTCAATATGTGTAATGATATAAGTGATATCACCCAACGAGGCTCCCTCTTCTTGTAATCCTTTAATTACTGCTTGAAAATTAGACCAATCCATTGCAATATATTATACTCATAATAAATATTGTTTTCAACATGAAAACAATCGCGTCGGCATATACCAAAAAATACAATAATATAGATACATCATTAATTTAACCCAACCATCTACCAAACCACCCCGTTGATCGACTAACAACAGGAGGGCTGTGAAGATCGTCTTCAATAGGAGCAGTAATTGCGGAATAACGATCGCTATTTGCTAGAGACATCACCATACCCAGAGGAGTGATCTCCTTACACATAAGAAGATTATTGAACATACTTTGAGAGAACCCGCTAGCCACTAGAACATTATCCATACTGGACATAACAGGGAACCCCTTGTTTGGAGTTGCCCGTAGGTTCCAAAATACAAATGTAGGTAGTTGATATCCAGCCTCAGTAAACTTAATCCGAGCCGCTTGGAAATGGGTAGCATCGCCGTTCTCTACACACTTATCAAATTGCATATCCGAAAATACGTAAATCTGTTCTGGCATTTCATCAGTGGGGATATTCTGATCAATAGCACGCTTCAAGATAAGATCTAGAACCGCGGTAAAATCGGTGTTCATTCCCCATGGCATACTTTTCACTTGATTAACTTGCTCCGTAAACGATCCAGTTGTAACTTCAACACATTCTGGACGAGATGAGAATGTGATTAGTTGACGAGCCCACGCACCAGTCTGCGTAGTTGATAGCAACAGACCAAGAGCCACTGCAACATCCATGGGAATACCAGCCATACTACCAGACACATCAACGACACAAAGAGCATTTGTGTGCATTCCACCACGGATCATTTTTTGGCAAATCTCTTTCCACTGGGCAATTGCTTCAGGGGTATGTGAAATCATAATACACTGATGAGGATGCAAAGTCCCCGCATTTATCTTACTCGTTCCCGATGACAGTCCCGCAATCCATTCACTGTAGCGTTGAACGTCATTGAGGTAAAATGCCTTACGATAACGTTGGATTGCTTGGCTCGGAACTGTGTTATATTCGATATTACTCCATTGATTAGCACACATATGCGTTTCGACGGTTCCAAGATATGCATTAAGTCGACTTACCAGATTACGATACTGCTTATACTTACCACCAACATTCCCGATATTAGGGAATAGAGTATCTGCGATTTCATAAACAATGTTGCTCCCATCGCAACGCGACTCACGATCAAGTTTTTTACCTTCGCGAGGGATCCACTTAGCAAGAAGAGAAATAGGAGGGTGGTTATCATCGTCCGCAGAATGAACAACAATTTCATCAGATAGCAGTTGACTTGCGGCCAACTTTACAACCAATTGACGAAGATGGGGGTTGGTCATCCACACACCACGGAAATAGTCATCCCAACGACCATACTCGTAAATATGTTCCATGTTTGTATCAATCCATTCAATGGCGTTATCGGCATACCAAGTCATAGCCATATCGAATAATTTACGTTCACCCTTCCCACCGCGAACATCGCGTAGATTAAAAACCAGTCGAGTTGTGGCTAGGGGATCCTCTTCAAAAGCCGCCGCCAACATACATTCAAAGTTAATAGGATCGCATTCCCTTACAGATTGAAAATAAAAATCAACAAGATCTGATCCCGTTGTAGCGTGTGCCAAGGCTCCATTTTCAGTTCGTGTCGACATCTGCCGTTGTTGTATTGACTATACATTACGCCTTTAATTCAAATTTCATCGCTACTTGATGATCTTCTATCGTCATCACTTGATTGATTATCACTATCAGATGAGTAATATTCGCCCAATGATGGTTGTCTGACAGGTATTCCCAAATCAGCAGGAACGCCGAAAATATCATCGAGACTATGAGGCGTCGCTACATCTTCTTCTTCAAATCCCAATTCATCTGGACTGGGAGCCCTCTGACGTCGACGTCGACGTCGACGTCTAACACCTGGAATAGTTATAGCAATGGTGGTAGAACGCCCACTATCATCGCTATTCCGACGAATAAAAGGATTACGAATAGAAGGCGCAAGAAGTTCCGATAAATCGTCGCGAAACCTACCGCGGTTTGCTACCTGTTCAAAATATGCGACAACCGAAGTCTCTCCTTTTATTAGAGTATGACGCACACGACGCGTTTCTCGACATTTAGGACACTTAATACGATTTCTATGTATGATGGGCTCACTAAAAACGACATCTTCATCATCATTCCATCTTCCCCATTCATGTCGTTCTATAATATGACGATCAGCACAATCGACACACATAACGTAATCGCAACACGTAAAAACGGCGATATCATCAGGTGCATCACAACATATTGGACACTCTTCTATATCGGCCATCCCCTCTATAATGTGTGTGATATTATATAACATCAATCGTTTTTCAAAATGAATATTTGTGTTAAAAAATGAATATATAATACTGTATACCCTAATATGCAGACGCTCACAGTGTCTGCCTCTGATTTGTCACGATGTGGCCAAGCCCGTGCATTCAAAGTGCCCGAAGTAGCCGATGTTAAACGTGATTTGGCACGGGAAAAAGATCGTCTGGATATTATTTACAAGATCCCAGCGTATCGTCAAATCACAGGACGTCTTGATCCGTTCAGGGCCTTCCGTAGATTTATCGCGTCGTCTCGCAATGTTCTTAATCCTAGCAATGCGTGGCTTAAGATGTATGAAATCATATGTGTTTACGATCTTTTACCAAAAGGCCAAAAAACTGTGCATTTCGACAATGCTGGGTTTCCAGGAAGTTTTGTTCTTGCTGCATATCATCACGCCACCACATATGGTCGCGAGTATGAGTGGTGGGCCAGTTCATTATACGATCGGGCAACCCATGGTGATCCACTTGAGGACAGTTATCATTTGTTTCGCAATTATCCTGATCACTGGCTGATGACAGATACCAACAATGGCAATGTTCTTATTCTTGATAATCTTCTGGACTGGAAAGCCCGTCTCGGTGGTAAGGTTACCCTATACACATCGGATCTTGGATTTGACGTATCCGTAGACTGGAATAAGCAAGAAGAACTTCACGCTGGTGCCAATCTTGGCCAAATTCTTGCAGGTCTAATGATGCTTAAAGAAGGAGGATCACTTGTTACCAAGCAGTATACTTTCTTCGAACCATTTACGCTGTCCATGATTGCGGTGGTTGCCACCTGTTTTGATCGTCTTGACATATTCAAACCCGAGACCAGTCGTGTGGGCAACTCCGAAGTCTATCTTGTTGGTATTGGATTTAAGGGAATGTCGCCCGAGATTGAACAGATCTTATCAGATCGTCTCGCTCAGGCCAACCCAGAAACTGGTGTTATACCAATGACGCCATTTATCCCACGCCGATGCTTTGGAGCAATTGAGCAACTACTCCAGTTTGCCAACACATTGTATCGTCGTCAAATCCAATCCCTTGATAATATGGTGGCTACTTATGAGGCATACAAAGATAGTCCACAAATGGCAGATTTTCGAGATGTTAATCGTCGTATTAATGATGCTTGGTTGGAGAGATGCCCTGTCAAGACTATCCCATCTGCTAAAAACCTACGCGTCTTATCGGTTGTGGCAGTTCCGCAGTCTCGAGGAGGATCTTCCCGTGGCCGAGGACGTAGCCGAAGAGGTCGCCGTTAATCGTAAAAAATATGTTTAACCCCTTGTTCAATCCAAGTTGCCGATAATGTCTACGTATAACATACTTTGCCAAACCAATAGCAATTGCATATCCACATAAACATATTAATGTTGGACCATGCTCAATTGAAGTCGTAAATGCCATATCTTGTATTCTCCAACTCAATGCTACTCCTGCAATAGCACCACTCATAAATACTTGAGCTGGCAAACGTGGCATATTTTGCTGCAAAAGATATATGATAAATACAATATGTTGCATAGTTACAATTGCTACATTTAATAAATGTATCCAAATTGCTACCATAGTGTATTATATGATTATATGATTATATGATTATATGATTATATGATTATATAATCATTTTTTAGATCAACTGATAGTTACAAATGTGTAATACATCTTGCAACATAACGCCATAATCTATCCCAATAACCTGTTTACGAATACGTTTCGGGGCACCATAAAAGTTCAATGGTTTTGAACTTAACATGCTCACAATCACAGCCACACACCACTGAAACACGTCGGTGTCTCCAAAACCGTGTTCAGAAGACAACCTTTCGAGCAACTGTGTAGATATCATACCAGTATTTTTGCTGATTTTACGTTCCAGCACTAGGCGATTGATCAAATTATATTGCCCAAGTCGATTGGATAAGCCATACTTTGGGATTTCAACGCCATATAAACTAAAATACACCATTCGCATAGATGGTCGTAGATTGGGATCGGACTGGATCATACTTTGGATAACGGTGAAAATATCTGGTCTCATCTTAGTAGGACGCTCTAATCCCCGAAATTCGCTCCGATGTTGCACCCCATATAGATTAAGTTGGTCATCACTAAATCTTACACGAGATATAATTTCTTGGATAACATCTTCTGTATTGTCAAATCGACCAAATAAGTTAGAACCCGAGTATATTTCGTAGATTGTGCATCCCAATGCCCACACGTCGGCCGACGTATCCCATTGGCCAATCATTGTTTCGAGAGAACGATACCACATACATATATCCGAACTGGACTCACCACCATCGAGTGAACTCGAGTTGAAATCACACACCGTAATGTGGTCATTTCCGTCGATCATGATGTTGTTCGGTTTAATATCACAATGGACAATACCATGATCGTGCATATAAGTGAGACCAAGTAAAGTTTGTTGGATAACGGGAAGTGCTTCAATATCCGATAAACCTCCTTGGGCGTAATCGCTCAGTGGGATGCCAACATATGGCATAATAACATTCTTATCGTCGACATCCGTGAGTTTACAGATATTAGGATGATTAAGCATATTCATGAAGGCTATTTCCCGCAGTGATGATGTGCTTATTACACGGCGTTTATCGCCTTGGGGTGTTTGGTATTCGGTGTAATTGATTGGTTTTAATACACGACCAATATCATCTATATGTAATTCACCATAACTACCGTAACCCACGACATCCATGCCTATATTTTGCGAAAATATCTTTTTTAAAAGATATTCATTTTCTGAAGAATTGATATTCTTTTTATTTATTTTTTTCTTTAACAACTTATATATAAGGCATAATGGAACCTAAACGCATTGCCATTGCTGTGCTCGTTGTCGTAGTGGTGCTTCTACTTGCACTAGGTGCATACAAATTGGCTCGTGGTGAGAGCCTCGTGGATTATTATGATGCGGTTAAGATTCAAGGCATCAAAGATAGTCAGAATGCTCGGCCTCTGAATATCGTTGATGAGAAATGGATCCAAGCGGATAAGAGTGATTGCCCTCATCCTGAGTGCCCCTGTGAAAACTGCAGCGCGGTGTTTGGCGGAAACGCCCCCGACGATACTTCGGCCGAAGGTGGTGCTCGTCGCCCTTCCACTGAGAAATTGGCACGTGCCACCAGTGGTATGACCACCCGCGATGCTCCCAAGAGTGTGCTTAACAGCATCGTAGCGTAAATGAATTATACAAAAAAGAAATCTAAATTCGATCTCACTGAGATCTTATTTTTTATCCGCCACATACGTAGGCTTTGTCAGACAATAGCCATCTACGATTATACGTAGAAGTATTTCCACCTTTCCATATACGAACTGGTATAGCATCGTCCTCCCCACATACACTACAGACCCCCAATGGTTCTTCTAACATATGTTTTTGGATATAAGTAGGATTTTTTTCAATTACTGCCATATTCGTAATAAGTTGATCTGTAATATTAGTTCTGAATAGAAATTCAGCCCTAGTGTATTTTATTTCAAACGCATTGAAAAATTGCCCATTGCACCAAGTTTTGATTACATCACACTGGCCAGTTATCTTCAATTTCATACTACCCACGCGATATGTATCTGTTTGTAGATTTAATTCACCCACATGATCAAAATGAATAAATCCTACCATAGCACAACAAACCAAAGTTTTAACTGGCCGAATTGTATAATTTCCACCCAATAACCGAATATCTGAATTATCAGGAATTGTTAATACAATATGTTTACTTCCCTCATATCTAATACCTATTCCAGAGGAGGGCATTTCAGTAATGTTGAGATTAATGACATCATTATCTATTGACATACACACATCAGCATCTAATACGTCATCTAAAACTAGTTCTTGTTCAATACTATAAATTATAGTAATACGTTCATCATCTGCAGTATAAGTTTGCTGTCGTGCTGGTACAAACATTAATAAGACACGATTGGTATAAAAAATATTTAATTCAACTTTTTAGAAATCGCTATCATCAACAGTGAATGCATTTTCCTCTGGTTTTTTACCGCGGTTCTTTTGATAATTAGTGCTATCATGTTCGAAGAAATTGGCTTTGGTAGGTAGTGAAATGAGATCCATCCATTCAAATGGTTGCTCAGTGTTATATATAGGTTCACACGCTCGATCACCACTATGATACATAACAGATAGACGTTCATCCATCATATACTCGATATATTGACACATCTTGTCAGCCGAAATATCAACCAGCGAAGACGGTAGACATTCACGAACAAATGCCTTTTCGGCCTCAACTGCTTCACGTGCCATTCGATGCAGTTCTATCTCACTAGGTCGATTTTCGGGCTTCAATTCTAGCAATATAGCACACGCAAAATCTGCGTGCATACTTTCATCACGAGAAATGAATTCATTAGCCTGACATACTCCAGCAAATAGACTACGATGTTTGAACCAATAAACGATCGCAAATGATGAACAGAAGAAGATACCCTCAACCATAGCAAACGCAGAAACTCGAAGTCCGAAGTTAGCGGGACTTTTATCTGGATAGTCGGCCCATTTCTCACCCCATCGGATCTTATCGCCAATCGATACCACTGTTTCGTCGGCATTAATAAGACGATCACGTTCCTCACGATCTTCGACCAAAGCCTGAAGTGTATTACCATATGTGCGAGTATGCACCATCTCAATGAGCATCTGTTGAGCGTAGAAGGACTTAGCACTGAGATCTTTGATCTCATCGAAGAAATTACCAAGATTGTAATTAACAAGACTATCACTTTTAGCGAAGAACGCTAACACCATTAGTAGAAGATGGCGTTCTTTAGCCGAAACACGTTTAATATCTCGGATATCATCTGTGAATTTGATTTCATCTTCGTCCCAATCGCAGGATCGTGATTTCTTATAAAGTTCTTCAAGTCGAGGACGTTCAACGCCTGTCCATACCTCAAATTTGGAACCTACTAGCAAAGGGTCGGGTTCCATCAGACTACTATTGTGTATAGTATACCTTTTTCAGTTTTTAATATAAAAAATTGAAATGACGGATTATATTACACCACATGGAAGGATTAAACAGACTTACTCTTGTTTTTAAGTAAATTAGATACATTATTTGCAAAGTTTGAACCATTTGAGGGACATAAAAAATTCTTGAAACACTTGAAAAATTATGCAATCGGTATTTTTCAAGGACATAACGACTGGAATGGACCAGATATGGACGAGGGAGTAGATTTTGGACTTTCAAATATTAAAATTATTGAACAGTCATTTGATCAATTTGACGTATTAGATGATAAGAAAAATATTCATCAACAAGTTTATGAACTATTATATGGAATGTGTTCTGAGACTCACAATAATGCAGAGCAATTACCGTTTCAATCTTATATAATGAAACGTATAAATGATTTGGTTAAATTATGTGCTCGTGAATCTCATAATGATATAGGACGGCAGTTAAAGAGAATAACTGATCAAGTTGACAGACGTTGTAAACAATTTTCGGCCAATTGCGAAGCATTGGCTCTTCATTATGAAAACACACTAATGTCTATTGTTCAACAAAAAATTAAAGTATTGCAAGAAATTGATGCTTCGCTTGCTATGGCGAATAACATTTAATTAATCACTGTCATCACTTTCATCATCACTCTCGATTTCCTTACCTAATTTCAGTAGATGATTTTTTGACTGAAGATGACGCTTACGTGATCGAAGCACATAAGCCTTATTACACACTTGACATATGTCGCCTTCGAATAATTCCTCGATCGTATTAAGGGCATACGATCGTGCCCGATCTCGGTATTCTTCTTCTTTAGTGGTGCGACCCGACCTACGACGGCGACTTGCTTCACGACTTTGTTCTTGACGTAAGGTAGGAGCATCATCACTACCACCCACCCGCAACGGTGTAATGCTGTCCGATTTGATATATGAATATCCATCTTGCCGAACAATATGGAAGTTATACGTTCCAATATTATTGAACTCCATATCATGTGAAATCAATAACAGAAATGTGAATGGTATATTGGCTTGTTGCAAGAATGCACGGATATTATCCTTGTTGTCAGGATCTGCAGATGAAGTGCCTTCATCGATAATAAGGAACTTACCAAGGGGAACTTCTGCGAAATCTAGCGAGATGATGCGGAATGTGAAATCCAATACGAACCGCTGGAAACCACTTGCACATGCAGACGATGTTTCTTTTTTACCCTCAACAAGTAGGATAAAGAATTTATCGTCTGCGTATTCGAGTCGAATACGTAAATTAGTCATATATGACAATTGTTCATTCCACATATGTTCAATCCGAGGTATGTTGTTTTCAATAATGGTAGATTTGGCTTGCACGATCAATGATCGATACTGGCCAAGAATTTGTTGTTCCTCGTGCAATTCAGTTAGTCGATCGGCGCGAGTTTCACATGACCGTATCTGTTCCCGAACCAACACCAATTCACCAGTTAGTTCACGTTGGCGTCCTAATTGTTCCTCGCGAGCCGATTGGATTTCGGTTAGTTCGACCCGGAGTGTTTCAAGTTGCTGTTCAGCCTCTGCATTTTGCAATCCAATTTCTTTGTATCGCTTGTAGCGTTGCCATTGTTCAAATACTTCATTACGACGAAGCGTGTCATTGAGATCTTCAACTTGTATGTCGCAATTGGTAAGATGTGTTGCATAATGTGTATGGTTCATATTTAACAATTCCACAATACGGTAGCGTAATTCTTGGTTGTATTTGTGCGCTTCGCTATTAATTCTCCGTTGATATGCAGTCCACTGTTCCATCTGCGCACGATACCTTGTCTTATCGGCCAATATTTCATTTTCATGTGCTTTGCGGATTAACTCACGCGTGGTAATATTAGCACGTGCGTATTCGAGTTCTGTATATGCCTCGTGTGCCGAATGATGCTGTTGCCATGCAATAATAGAAGCATTCAATTGTTCCACTTGAGTGTGCCAATATTGACGCAACTGTCCACCAACAATGACCAATAGTGTCTCAACCTTGGTCAATTCCGCGACACGGTTCTTTTCATTCTTAGCGTCTCGATACAATGCGTCCCTTTGAGTTTTAAGGGCTTTACTACCAGAAGCCTCTTTAATTATCGTCTTATTACATTGACATTGCGAACAGCAATCATTGAATTCGACAGTTTTATATTTGGCCTCAATTGTCTTATATTTTGTATTAAGTGATTGATATTCTGCTAGAGCATCGGGACGGGCAGATTGGTGCAATTCAGTGATACGTGTTTGAAGTTGAGTGTATTGAGATACCTCAGGAGATGTATCATATGCCACCATTTCATAATTATATTCGTTAACTCGCGCCCTAGCATTAGCAAGTTGATCACGAAGGGTCTCCAAATCACCAATTGGGGCCACCGTCGACAACTCTAGTTGTTCCAGTTCGGCAATTGGACGCGTAGTAGTCATATCTATCATTGCTTGGTGAACATCAAATCCCTCGGGTAAGATATGTGCTTGAGTGATAACGGGTTCTTTATCACCAACGGGCGGTTTATCACAAGGTTCGGCGTTTACATCATAGTCATCTACAACAAATGCCATATCCACCAGTTTTATTGTTCGCATTTCTTCAGCCAGACCACGAAGTTGATCCATTGAATATTCACATGGTTTCTCAGATGTTGAAAGTTTCAATTCATATTGAGATGCCACCATTTCTACAAATTCTAGGCGTCGGCGTGTTTCAACAACAACCTCTGTTATGATATCCAGTTTACCACGCGTTTCAGCATAATTAATCAATTCGGCATTACCACGAGGTTCAGGTGCACTGGGGAGTTCAACAACGTCAACCGCCTTCACAGTTCGAGCAACATTATTTGTAGATTGTTGAACGTCTTTGACATGTTGGGCCAACTCGTCGCATGTAGTGTTAACACCATCGCTATCAGCAACCAATTCCGCCAGACGTTCGTACAACTCATCGGCATTCTCAACACGGGTGCGTTCTACTTCAATTGTTGCTTTTTTGATACCATTAATGTCGGCCCGAACTTGTTGGGCGATTGCCTCAAGGTTGGTAATACCGAGCATACGAGCAATGTGTTTACGTTTGTCGGCATCCGTCTTGCCAATAAATGTTAATCCTCGATCCTGACTTGCCAAATTCACATCTAGAAAATCCTCGCGTGTACCAATCAATTTAGCAAGTTCATCATAGGCGGGATTAATATCGCCCGATTTCCACGGATCTCCATTCTTTTTCATGTCAACAGGATTACGTGCCTGCCCTCGGTTAATTGTTCGTTTGATCACATATGTGTCATCTCCGATGCCAATACTGACCTCGATAGTTCCGCTATTATTATTTTGATTATTCAATAAGAACTTATTCTGTAAAGCACTGGTACGTTGATCGTTATATAGAATGTATCGTAGTATGTTGGCGATACTTGACTTACCAATAGCGTTGCATCCAGACAATGAAGCAATCGTATTAATACGGCTGAAATCAATTGTGTTCCCATCTCCATATGCGTAAATGTTATTAAAACGTAAACTCTTCAATTCCCAGCGGGTTCGGTTAAAGTCTAACGCCCCAGAATATTGCTCGTGTTTAGCCAACATTACATCTGCATCCAAACCCAATCGTTCGGACAAATCCTCGATAACGCGATTAATACTATTATCATCACGCACAATTGTCTCTTCCACAGCATATGTATTACGGTTAACACATTGCACAGGAACTTGCCATTTGCTCTCAAGTTCTTCTTGACATTCTTTAAGACGTTTGGGATCGGTATCAAAATACTCCAGTTCAACAGAAGCGGGGGCTACGGCTTCGGGTATCTCATATTGACCACCTACGATACTAATTCGAACATAATTCCCATACGGAGTTAGCCGTTGAAATTCACCACTGCAATTTTCAACATCCCATAAAATCCAACCGTGGTCGAGATTTTCCCCACGTGTCTTTTGGACAAAACTACCAGAGTAAGCAACGTTTGTGCGTAAGAATTGGTGTAGATGAATATCACCCAGCAATGTAATATCATATATGTCAGCAAAATCTTCCGCACCGTATTCTCCATTGTGCACACGACTACGGTTTTGTAGTTCAGAGCCCCGAACCATATCGTGGTAGATTGCAATACCTCCAACATGAGTATCATGTATTTTACCTCCATCAAAAGGAGAAATACAATGAAACACGACCCCATCAATTTCAATGGTTCGCGACTTTATAGAATAGTGTATATTGGCAAAGGGCTCGACTAAGTGAGAGATTAGATCAGTGCCATGCTCCTCATCATAATCATGATTTCCCGGAATCATGATTACCTTAATATTAGAGGGTATCCCACTCATCATTTCGTTAAACAATGCAATATCAGTTCCCCTAACTGTAGTTTTGAATTCAAAAATGTCTCCTGCAATGGCTATAACATCAATATTACTCGCCTTAATCTGCTCGATGAACTCGGTCCAATTATGACGTAGTCTATCATAATTCTTAGGGAATATATGAATATCCGCGATATGAGCCAACCTCATCCTGTATAGTGTAATCATACCATATCTCTAATTATTTACACCACCAATTGACACGTTCTAATCAAAAAACAAATTATACCGAATTATATCAAATTATTTTTTCGATTATATATAAGCAATAATGTTGGAAGTTGCAGTAGCGATATTGATTGTCATTTGCATCGTGTTATTGGCACGGCAATCACGATCAGCATCGGGCTTTGAAGATCCGTCAGAATATGATCGTGATTCGGCATACCCTCACGATGACAACAAAAAAATTGTAATTTCTAACCGCAACAATGTATTGGAGTGGGTTGGTGAAGGTCGTAATCGACCTTACGTGTTTGGGATGGACGAAGCCACCTACGGACTACCTAATCTAAGATGCACACAGGCGTGTGCAATGGGGGGCGAACCTGGAATTATTTCTGTCGACAACAATTGTTATAGTAATTGTGAACGTCGTATGGATACTTTATTTACATCTGTCAATCCTTATGATTAAACTGTATTCACCGTATCCTTGATGCATCGAATGCATCCGCCACTATTAGTAAAATAACCTTTATCATCCAAATTTGGAACAGTTGGGCAACGAGAATTGGTTTGCATTATGCAAGTGAGGTAATGAGAAAAAATTATTCAACTTTTTTAAAATTAATTAACTACCACAAGACATACATCCGTCTTCCATTGTGCATATTTCTCCATCTGGTTCTGGCTTTGAGTCAGGCTCAGATTTTTTTGCACTTTGAGTTTCACTACGACGCAACGAGAACCGAGTGGTAACCGCTGCAGGTGGGGTATGTGTGTAATAGGAGAGAGTTTTAAGACCCAGTCGATATCCTCGCATAAACAATTTGGTAATTTCACTAATACTAGGATCGGAAACATACATGTTCATTGATTGCGTATGACACACAAATCGACCACGATCGGCTGCCATCCGCATTAGATCCATCATATCGTATTCATAGACTGTGCGATACACCGATCGAACACGTTCAGGAATTTCTTCTATATCTTGAACACTTCCGCCCAGTGCCATAATACGACGTTTCATTTTGTCGTTCCATATCCCCATCTTACTCAACACGGCAATAAGATGCTTGTTAACAACAGTAATAGATCCATTAAGCGTATTGCGCGCAAATAGATTGGCATTGGCGGGTTCGAACGACTCGTAATTACCGAACAACAGGCTGGTGCTTGCGGTTGGCATAAGCGCTATCATTTGTGAATTACGAAGACCGTGCTCTTGCACACGAGCACGGGTTTCATCCCAGTCCCGTTGATATTTAAACTTCGGTTGATATTTTTCATCCATCCACATATCCATCTGCAACCGACCTTCGGAAGCAGGAGATCCTACATATGTCTCATACGATCCGTCCTGAATGGCAAGATCGACCGAACGATTAATTGCTCCCCAATAGATGGCTTCAAAGATATGAAAATTCACTTCTCCTGCATCTTCACTGTCATACGGCATATGAAGGAGCATAAATACATTGGCCAATCCCTGAACACCAATACCAATGGGTCGATGACGTTTATTAGAACGTTCAGCCTCAATCAGAGGATAATGTTGCTCATCGATAACAACATTAAGATTTTCACATAGATCACCTGCAATAGCGGCCAATCCTTCATAATCGACAGATCCCTTCCGAGATAACTTACCGTGTTTATCAACCACAGCGGGTTTAACAAATTTGGCGAGATTAATACTTGCGAGTGTGCAAACACCTATTTCATCTGCCGAACTTGGGATCAAAATTTCACTGCATAGATTACTACAATTAATATGACCAACATTTTGAAGATTGGCCTTGGCATTACAACTGTCTTTGTTGAGATGATAAGGCATACCCGTTTCCATCTGACTTAAAGCCAGTTCTTCGAATAACTTTTGAGCAGGAATTTGTTCACGTGCCAACCCTGCTTCTTCATATGCGATATAAGCAGTATTGAATACATCACCCCACGTCTGTCCCAATAGAGGTGCTTCAACTGGATCAAATAGAGACCACATTTCTCCCGCAAGGGCACGTTCATATAACAGGTTATTACTCCAAACTGCGTAGAATAGATCGCGTGCTCGATTAACAGAACCGCCATCACTACGACGCATTTTAATAAATAACATAATATCGGCATGCCATACTTCCATATAGGCGGCAAGAGACATCTTACGCTTACCTCCCTGATCGACACATCGCACGACACTATCATAAACTTGTAGAAATGATGGAGTGCCTCGACTAGGACGCTGGGTTGATTGGATAATCGATCCCTGAGCCCGAATGTTATTAATTGAGATACCAATACCAGCAGCATTCTTGCCTAGTATGGCACATTGACTAATAGATTTGAAAATACCCTCAATACTGTCTTCACAATTTGTCAACAACATACAACTAGATAATTGATTACCAGACATAGATGAGTTAAATAGAGTGGGGGTGGCGTGGGTAACTAGTTGTTGAGACAACATACCATAAACATGAAGTGCACGTTCGAGCGAAAATCCACTTACTTGCACGGCTACCCGCATCCACATATATTGTGGCCGTTCCACAATTTTCTTACCAACCCGCAATAGATAACTACGTTCAAGCACCTTAACTGCAAAATAATCAAAATATTTATCGCAACTGTAGTCAATAGCGTCGTCGAGGGCACTGGCGTGTTCTCGCACAAATGCAACGCAACGCGAGTTCATTGTTGCCTCAAGATCTTCCACCATCACAGAAAATGTGTCCCACTTACAAGTGTTCTTATGGATATTGCTGATAGCAATTCGAGATGCAAGTGCATTATATTGCGGTTCTTCGCTCGCACGAGCCGCACAATCACGAGCGGCGTGTTCATCAAGTTCACTTGTTGTGATATTAGCGGTAAGATTTTGCACTACGTGATACATAACATCAATTGGATTAATACGTGTCAAACGTGGTTTCTCACCTGCTAATTTACGAATACGACGAGTAATCTTGTCAAAGGAAATTTCTTCTTGTTCACCATCACGTTTAATCACGTAGCGGATCTCTTCTGACATATTTATATCTTCGGTTGTATCAACCATATCTAAGTTCAATTTTTACGGTGTATTTTATGATGTAGCATAGTTTTAATTCAAAAAATATCCACAAACCCAACCCCACAGGATTTATAAATGTAAAGCATCTATGTCTATGCCAAATTCATCGTAGGGATCTCCATTCAAATACATAACCGCATTTGGCATTAAACGAGAAAGTCTTAACATATCTGTTGCAGATGCATCTATTCCGTGAATATAATCGACTACATCCCAATTATAAGAACTGACAACAACTAACTGGACTTTAAATGTTTGGCAGTATTCTTCAATTATATCAACATAACGAACACCAAGATGTTCTTCAAGCACACATAGCCTTGTAGGGTAATGAGGATTATCATCACTCACTATTGATATGATATTGTATACATTTTCGTAATTATCATATTCTGTAGCACAATATACTAGCATAAATATGTCATTAGGCAAATCATCATCTGATTCGCATTCACAATCTCTCCAATATCCTGTGTCACGACAATCCATAATATATTAGTATATTTTTTCAATTTTGTTTTCATTCGTTAAATATATAACTAATATGAACACAAGTCGTGCTGTAATTGGCGCCGTTCTGGTTGTCATTGTCATTATCCTTATCCTACTACTAGTGAAACGGTCTAAGGAGGATGCCCGTCTTGACCCTGCCCTTGGTCATAAATACAACGTGGCAACTGCTGGATACTGGGGTAAACAAATGTCTTCCGCTAGGTTAACTGATGAGCAGATTAACGATGTCGTTGGCTACAACGGTTATCTCTATTACAAGGGACAGAACACATATGTCTTCCGATTTGGTGGCTACCACTCCGCGTGTCCTGCCGATAAGGTCGGCTACTGTGCTGGATCCAGTGGAAAACGCGGTGCTGGTATCACTCAGGCTCGGGCACTTAAGGCGGCTATTGACAACGGCGGTGTCTACAAGGGTTTTGAAAATCAACCCCGTGTGTAAAAAATAAATAATTATATTTGATATATGTAATATCGCAATCAATTACTAGACGGAACTGGTTCCGCTGATACTGTTTGAATACAATGATACAATTCTTGATAAAGTTGCGTCACAAAGAATTTTTTTTTGGCACTTACTTCATCTGGGCCTTCGACAACGTATGTCTTGGTAAATATTTGAAACGTCCAGCGCAGTTGACGAGGAGGAGTCTCTGTTGGGTTTCCAAATGTTGCGGTTCGTTGGGTGCCAACCCCAATAGTAGCGTTGCTTCGAACGAGAGGTGGACGAGTTACACGAACTCGCGATTCGGCCGAAATTGCTTCGCCAAATGATCCACGTGTTGTTTTTCCAAATATCGACGGTTGCAATTGTGGTTTGGGCGGTGAAGTAGTTGGACGTGATATCAATTTCGTATGCCGACGAATTGGCCCTGGCTCAGTTCGCACATTGTCTTCATTAACCGAACTAGTTGGAATTGGTAGGTTATTCCAACGAAGACGACTAAACACAGCCTTAGTTGTATAAAGTTTGACATAATAATTATCAGACCCCATTTTAAATATTTTACCTTCGGGACCTCGGATGTCCATTTTCTGACCCCATTTGTCAGTAATGATTTTCTTAACTGCTGAAATTTTTGCAGAAATACACAGAGCATTAGTTCGTCCCTTAGGTAGTATGTAAATAACACACAACAGACGCACATTATCAAATGGATTGGTATTAATGGTTTGTGATAACCGATCAGAATGAGTCAATATATAAGACACACGTGATTGATTGCAATTAGCAATATCAGAAATAGAATCAAATCCTCGAGCAAGTAATTGCTGATAAATCTGGGTATTCCCATTAAATAGAAATTGTCCACCATACTGCGTATGATAATTAAAAAGGCGTTCTACATGGAGAGCATCCATTGTGCTACAATATAGAGGTAATTGACATATTCTTTTCAATTTTCTCGACACGTCAATTAAAAATTTGAATATGTATATCGTTATATTATATAACACAACCAATGTGGAAAAGACCTTTATATCTCCCTTCTTATTTTAATTGCGACGACGATACATTATCTAAAATCGAATATCTTAGCGGCGCTACACCGCCATCAATTATCGATACAACTCACGTTAATTTAGTCTTACTGGCCCTTCGAGGTGAACGTGGATTGCCTCGTAATTTGACAAATGTTGAAATGTGCGAAGTGGTAACAGAAATGTTGCAACAATACAGCGAGGATCCCGCTACAACACTTCAATCGATGCGAGAAGATACTACTAGGTTCCATATTGATGGCCATAATGAAACCGTAGAAGCATCTCATTCCCAACTTCGATCTGCAACTGCGTGTTATCTTGTTTTACGTGAAATAGTTAATTCGGGAGTTATTATATCCGACGACATAGTCAGAGCACATAAATATGCAACCCATCTGAGTAATATGCCAAGTGGTATACGAACGGTTAATGTTTTCGCAGGTGAAACAGTATTTATGCCACATGCTAACGTTTCATCCACACTTCGACATTGGTGTCAATCGGCCACTATATATCTCAAATCAGATGATCAGTGTAATCCCATTGGATCAACCTCCAAACTAATCGAGCAATTTCTAATGATACATCCTTTTCGGGACGGTAATGGTCGTTTTGCCCGATGGTTATTATCATTATTTATAGGAGCCAAAGGATTTCCATATGCTTTCTGTATTCATCAGTCCAAGTGGATACAATCATTAAAATATGCTCACCATCACAGGAACGGTACTGAATATTCTCGTCTTAACGCACTAATTATGAAATCAATGATGCATGTGCAAGGTTATCCCAATAATTTCGAATATTACATAAGCAGTATGGTAGAATATATCGAACCCGAATAGAACCAAAAAATATTTTTTGGTTAGTATACACCACACTATGGTTAAAAAAGGTATAGTAGTTGGCACGGTGGTGGCCAGCGTTATTATATTATTATTATACGTTTATAAAAACGGATGCTGGTATGATTACTCGTTTGATACAGCACCTGCTTATACACATAATGATCGCACACGCCCCTTGCGGGTAGCAACGCTTAACACAGCAATGATCACACCCCAATTTGTGGGAATGGGATCAAATGTTGCTCGTATGCGACACATACTTGACAGAGTTCCATCATTAGATATTGATGTATTATGTTTACAAGAAGTATTTGACCCATGTTCACAAAAAGCATTAACAGTATGGTGTCAAATTAATGGTTGGTATTGCTCAATAGATACAGAAATGGGTCGATTTTTGATTGGATCCAATTCTGGCCTGGCTATATTATCAAGATATCCTATACAAGAGGCCAATAACGAAGCATATTCGGATTATGCAGGAGATGAATTCTTTGCACGTAAAGGTATTCGTCATATTAAGGTTATTACCCCACAGGATACATATCACATCTATAATACACATTTGCAAACTGGTGGTATCAAAAAGAGTTCACTGCGGAAGTTTGATCAACGTGAGCATACATTGAGTTCTGGTCAAGAAATTAAAAAATCACAAGTTGCACAAGCACTCAAATTTGTCACCCAACATGGTTCTCGTAATGCTATGCTATGTGGCGACTTTAATCTTAACCATACCGAAGTTGTTAAACTGGCACGAGAATCTGGATTAACGTTTCCTTTACGGGATACATTTGCCCGATCCTCGTCACAATATCATTTTTCAAATTCACACCAAACCGAACGTATCGATCTTATTCTTGATATCAGTGGGGAATTAACGGGTAGTTCAACAATTACAAATCACTTTGGAAGATTGACGGATCATCTTAGTGCAGTGGCAATTTTAGATTAAAAAATCAATGTTTGTTCAATAATTTTTTGAGATGGCGAATTTGATCGGGTATTTGTCTGGCACGTATATCAGCCATTTGCCCATCATGTGTTCCACGGGCAGGATCTTTGCGAAGTATATCTCGGCATTGTATCATTTCTTTCTCAAGACGATCAATCGCAGCCCTACGAAGTATACGATTAGATTCATTGATGTCCACACGGGGAGATTTTTGTTCGACGTTTCGGGGCGAAGGTATCGTCCAAATAGCGTCATCATCCATCATATAGGTATAGGGAAATATAAATTCAATCTTTATGATGAAATATTATCATCTGGAGGAGCATCGGAGACCTCCTCAATAACGGCATCTGTCGCATTGGCGGCGGTAAGTTGTTTTTTAAGGTTCTACAAACAGTTAAATGCCGCACTTGCTTGTTCAATCGTAGGGAGTGCTCCACCCAATAACATTTTATTGATAATTTGACCTGTGTTAATATCAGATAGCCAATTGGCCAACACAGGAACTTCTCCGTGCTCATGAATTACACCTTTGGCGAGTGCCACATCGATAAGATCTTTGCAACTAGATTCCAACGACATTATTATAACAAAAATAAAAGATATCTTTAAATCACATATTCTTGAACAAGAATATGCATACATTCTACGGTATCTTGCAATTGATCGTTGACCAATTCACGATCATATGAAATTTGGTTAAACATTTGTTCTGACACATGTGTATCGAAAGATACGATACCTTCACGAATAACCTTAATTACGACACAAAGTAACCCTGAGGATCGAATTAAATCCACCTCATTAGGAAATCGGCAATCGTCAATAACATAATTGTTGCCAGCTTGCAATTTACGCATCGCTGATAGCACCCATATATCTGAGTGAAAATGAGTACGGAACACATCAGTACCAACTTCTTGAAGCATCAATCGTGGGGTAATATCTCGACCGAGCATATTAGACCACCATTCATCACGCTGTTCACGCCAATACCGACTTTCTTCAGTTGCACCCTCTATCATTGAACGATCCCAACCAAATATAGAAGAAACAGCATCCTTAATTGGACCAGCAAATGATAGTCGTGTAAAATTCGAATGATCTACTAAATATTGAGCAATTGTTGATTTACCGACGCCTTTACCCCCGACAAGGATAACAACGACCATTATAATGTGATATACTATTGCTTTTCAATTTTTAAATATGTAATGTTATACTGGCGACAACAGGTTGCCGACACATCGCACATAATTTCACAGGACGTCGGAAACACCGCTGGAAACAACATTCGCAGAATACATGCCCACATGGAATAGAAGCAACTTCAATGGGTGTTATTCGACAAACAATACATTTATGTTGAGCACTAGCGGCGGCTTCGATTAAGACGATTAATTCATTGCGTTGATGTGTTAACATATCGGCATGTGCTTTCATTTCCACCAATTGAAGTTCGCAATCATTCATAATTTCACCAACAATTTCAGCCTTCTGCGTCCGTAGTATTGCAAGTTCGGCCTCAATTACTCGAACCGAATCATTTGCTGTATTTAGTCTGTCGTCTAAATCAACAATTATTGTTTGTTTATTTTCAATTTCCGTTTCTATTCTAGATCGTTTATGCTCTCCGTCGGTTACTGCTGCCTCAGTATACATTCGAATTTCCTCTAATTGATCTTTAGAGACTTGTATTTCATGTCTTAACGTTATCAATTGTCCATTTGTTATATCGGGCGATTCACTATCCGAGGATCCATTATCTGATAATCCACTATCCGAGGATCCACTATCAGACGGTGCATCTTCAAATAGATCGTCCATTTTCAAAGTTTTAAAATTTTAAAGTTTGTGGTGTGTAATATAATATTATCATTCATTTTTTAACACGTGTAATATAGAAAGATGTATCTTTCACGGGCTGCGGCAATGACGTTGGCTGTTTTGGTCGTGGTTGTCATTATGATCATCCTATATTGCGAAAAGGTCATTAACTGGTATGCTGTAACAGCCGCTGTCGGTATCGGGCTTATGCTGACCGCAATTAGTTATGATGCGGATGGGCCTGTCAAGGGGGCGTATGATGCTGAAAAAGAGGACGACTTTGAGGCGGTTCTTGCCGATCGGCTCCAAGAAGGTGTGTTAGTTATTCGCCTACATACCACCGAAGAGCAAAAGGTGGAACTTGAGAAGGATGAATTAATGGCACGCGTTGTTATGACGGATGAAGGAATTAATTATTACCCTCCTGCCGAACTTGCCGATCCAGAAGGAGCACACTACCGTCTCAATAAGGTGAGTGGACATTCTGCCGAAGACGCCAAGGAACGTCGCGAGGCTGTATACCACATTATTAAGGCACTTGATAACATGCCCAACGCCACTTCCGAGGATTTGGCGGCATGGCTCCGTGGGGCTTCCGAACATGAACTTGTCGAATGAAAAAATATAATTTGAATATTGTCAATTTTTTTACCATAATGATGTTAAACTAGGGCCCATTCCAGCAGACGTCTCACGTGATCCAGAAAGCACAAACGCAACAAGTAGGACAACAATAAACAGTAACAGAATAAGTTCGATGCTCATACCACCGATTGTCAAATCCGATATTTTAAAGTTATCCTGATCCAGAGAGGGTGTCACTGGTTTAGATGGATCGGCTGGTTTAGATGGATCGGCTGGTTTAGATGGCGCAACTGGCTTCCCATCCCCACTACTGGGCATACCTGCCCCAGGGTCATGAGGAGGTGCTCCAGGGTCAGTATCAGGATGGTCGCCATCAAACGGAGGTGCAGGAGCGGGTTTTTCCTCACCATTATCCTTCTCCTGCCCACCTTGCGAGGTTTGACACGTTTGAGAAAGTTTGGGGTTGTTCACAATATTCTTACGGGCATCGGGATCAAGTGTCAAATATTGGTTGCACTCAAGCACATCAGGGCAGTTCTTCATAGTTGACAACATATCTGACGTTTTGTATCCGTTAATATGACAATCAATGTAATGACATTCGGGCAATTTCAACCCCGACATAGATGGCGGGGGTATGATACAGGAACACTTGGGATCATCGTGGTTTGATTGACAGTATGTTTTCATTGCTTCATCACATTTATATTTGATTGCGGGATTGCCAGACTTGGGATCGGCCGCAACATGGCAATATGTTTGACAGTATGGACTGTTAACATTTTTAGGATCAGTGCAGTATGATACCTTCCAATCTCCACACGTCTTTGACCCTGGGACATATGGATAACAACTATTACTATGCTTAGTCCCATCACAACACGCTCGTTTATCGGCATCCGTTGATACAACTTGACGATTACACATACGGTAATAACGATGATCTTTACCACCACAAATATGTTTGGTTTTAATTAAACCAGACGATCCGTATCCTTCAGGACACGATTGCAATCTATGCAAATCCTTATGTTTGACACGACGCCTTCCCACATCATTGCAATCACCATAATTTTTACAAAGTCCATCACTCTTATCAGCACGACCACACCATAATTTACTTGAAGGAGCCATTTATAGAACTGCTTATATTACCTTTTTTAAAATAAATTCTCCTATATAATATATAATATAGATATAAATTATCAAATGCGAGTTCTCACGCTTAATACCGCTATGATAAGCCCTGCTTTTGCGGGTATGGGAAATAACCGTTTACGGATGCGTCATATTCTTGGCAAAATACCGATGCTCGCCGAGGTTGCATGTTTGCAAGAAGTTTTTAGTCGGGGTGCACGACGTGAAGTTCGACGGTGGGCTTTAACACACGGATGGTGGTGTGTAACAGATAACCGTAAAGGTGCATATGGTGTTGGTGTAAATTCGGGACTAGCAATTATATCCCAATACCATATTACCCAATCGCATCTTGAATCTTATAAAGATTACGCTGGTGATGAGAATATGGCAAAAAAAGGTATCATTCATGCTGAAATTACATATGGCACAAAACGATACAATATTTACTCCACCCATCTCCAAGCAGGTGGTATGTCCAAAAGTGTGTTTCGATTTATCGATCGTATTCGCAGACGCTATTATGCAAGTGCTAAAACCATCAAACAACGGCAACTCGACCAAGGACGAAAGTTTATTATTGAAAACGGCATCGAAAATGCCATTTTAGTGGGGGACTTCAATTTAACATATTCCGACGTCAGTCCTGAACTTGCGTCTCTTAACCCACATGATATATTTGATGCAAGTGGTTCTGGATATCAATGCACTAATCATCAATTAACTAAACGTATTGATCTTATGATTCGATTTAGCGAAGATGAAATTGCCAAATCTGCCACCATTACAGATGAATTTGGGGCATGGACAGATCATATGGGTGTTATTGCCATAATATAAATTGCCAATTGTATCCAGACAATTGCCAATCATAGTATATACACATACTCATTTTTTTGGCGCCCATTGAACGCGTGTGATACATCCGCGAATACACCAAATACTAACTTCACAACTCACAATAGCGGGTCCATTGTTCCGATGTATTATACCATCCTGACACCAAATTTGCAGATTATGCGCATCTAGTGCAACTTCACGACGAAGTTGCACATTTCCTCCCGTAATTAATCCAATATATCCAGAATAGATAACAACACGAATATCTGAATTTAAACCAATTAAAACAGGATGGCCCTCACTATATTGCAAATATGGTTCATGTGCACATACCGCCTGTCCGTTAAACGCAGGATTATCTCCAAGTGATTGCAAAGCACCATCTAATGTTGTCCATCGACAACATCCATGATCATGTGTTTCATGTGAAACAAGACGAGGCCGCTTTGACATGGTGTATATAAAAAATAGGATGTATGTCTTTAGACTACACATATTATACCTTGGAACACAATCAAGCAGTTTTGCGGAAGATCCACAGTGGTTGTGTTGAACGAAGTTGGGCACGACCCCGACGATATTTAATTTCCCCAAATCCAATAGCACCTTCATATTCAATATTAGGTTCTCCAGTAAAGCGACGCACAATCGTTTCGGTGTATTTAGCACCATTACGGATATCATTCATGTTAAGACATAGACGACTACCAATTTGCAGATGACGTGTAATTTTACGTAGACATTCAACTAACCAATCAATAAATTCTTCCAATGTCATATCAGGGACATTTTGATCACCTCCAGTATACAGTTCAAGATCTAAGAAAGGTGGTGAAATAATAGATCCATCAAAATCTGAATGTGGAATTTCAGCATCTTCAAACTTACTTGCTAACACAGTGTATTGCGAACTCTGACGCGGTGCAAACATACCTGCAAGTTCAAGATACCGCTTCTCAAGATCGGTATTCGGATCAGTGCCCCAATACTCGACAACACCATTGGTGGCCATAGCGGCAACAAGACGATCACCCCACCCTGCCGACATATCTATAACTCGTGTCATGTTAAATCGACGCATTAAGGCTACAGCAACTGTAGGGCGGAATGTTCCAGCCTCAGGGGCTAGTTTCCAAAGTGCCTCGCGAAGATTATGGGGCGTTGCACCCAATGGATCGTTTTGAGCAACGGCCTTAACTTCATCACGATGCTGTTGCCAATAATCATGAGGTGATAATTCGGTATCGCTGCGACGCGATTTCACCCGAACATCTTCAATCACCCAATCCGTAATCAGATCTTGGGTGAAATATTGTTCGGAGGATAATTCAAGTAAACACCATTCTCCTTTATACTTTAACATTAATGGAGATATATTTGGTATATTGCGAACATTCCATACATGTCCACTAAACGTAGGACGGTATGTCTTCAATGCCTCGAACCGTGCACGAACTGTCGCTTCGTCCATTGATAGTCGTTTATACGGAAAATCGTCGGTTTGGATTGCAATTTCAATCCCTAACTGACCTCCACCGCGACCTACACATGGTGTAGTTCGTCTAAAGTGTCGGGTTAATTTCCACTGGGTTGGAAATTCTTTGCCACATAGATCGCATATATATGACATGGTGTATATAATTAAACCAATTCATTTTTTAAATCTATATTATAACAGGTCAAGATACATGACTAGTCGGTTCGCAGTTTTCTCAACCGTTAATGCCGACAGTGTGGCGTCGGGTGTGCATACATGGACACTAGATCAACCTCTAGAGGGTCGTAATATTAGGTTGTCTCATGTTACAGTATCATTTACGTGGTATGTTATTGATTCATCCAACTATACGTTTAACTTTGAAGAAGCGGACGAAACTGCACATACATTTAATGTTACTGCTGGCAACTATACACTTGCTGAATTAGCAACGGCAATGAACACAGCAGCGGCCGCAGCACTTGCCGCAACAACCGTGACCTATAGTGCCGCCACTAATCGATTTACTCTACTGAATGCGTCAACTGCTGTCAATTATGTTCATGCTGGTAGCACAATTGCTGGTGTAATTGGAGCAGTTGCAGCCGATGAAGCCGTGGCAACTACAAGCGCAATTGTGTTTACCAATCCCGCCAACATTTATTACAACAATCAACGTGTTGTTCTTGCAAGCACGGCACTTGGTCAAGCCAGTCAACAGTCGCTTGTTGATGGTGATGTCGACCGAACAGCGATTGTACCACTGGCTCTTGGTAATTTCAACGAAACAACTACTATTTATTTCGGACAAGAATTATTCCTCAAACTTAACCCTGGAGTTACTCTAGCCAGTATTGATTTCTTCATAAAAAATACCGCAGGAACCACTATCGATCCAAGCCAATTTAGTGTTGCTCTTTACAGTTCCTAATGACCCACCCCAGCCGCATCATCACTAGAACTGTAATATTCATCATCATCATCTGTCATCACATGTTCGACAACTCGATTAACATTGTCGTCAAAATCATTTTTTGTTGTATTGGATCCCACAACAACCGTATCTGACTCATCACTGCTACTTTCACCTTCTAACATGTTATCAATTTGTCGAAGATTAGGTTGGTAAGGACGTGTAATTAACAAACAACCATATGCGGGACTATTGGGTTGGGTAAACAATGGAAATGTAATAATAACTTTTTGCGCATCTGTCCATGTGAAAATAATACAATAACTCTTTCGTTTATCAATCGTATTAATATATAATCGATTAAATAATTTACCAATTGATTCGTGCCAAACTTCAACCTCATCGGCCCTTCGTCCAATTAGTCCTTTCCAAGTAACATCTTTATCCCAAATTTTCCACGTTTCGTTGGATCCAAATCCGCGAAATCTCGCATCATCACTGACTACAATAATGTCGGTATCTTCATAATTTGCTTCGACAATGTCTGATATACCAAAGTGATCAATGGCATCCCGACCTCTAAGCACTTTGATGGTAAACGGATATGGGATCTGTGGACCAGTCTTACGATTAAGAGCCCCATCTATCGTGGCATCATCATCGGTGGGACGACGTCTTTTACGTTTTAAACATTTCAATCCTACATTCGCATTTTGACAAAAAGAAAACGTCACTCCCATTATCCTTTATATTATAACTAGAGAAACTCATTAACATTAATTTATTATCTCTAGTTATATTTATAGATCATAATATAAGAGATAATGAATAGGGATTTGCTCAGGGCTCTCATTGTAGTGGCGGTATTATTAGTTCTATATATGATTGGGCTACAGGGTGTATTATCAATTGTATTTGCAGGTGTTCTTTCATTCTTGTTGGATGTCAATTACAAGACCAACAAACTAAACAATTACAACAACTTGGATTAACTATATAGTTTTTATATACTATAATATCATTGTTAATATATACGCAATGGCGATAGTTTACCCCTTGTTATTGGCGACGGTTATTGTGATATGTATTATCGTTATATACTTGTCGACTGTAGTTTCGCTTATATTGTCGCCATTTAATCGCATGGAAACTAATATGGCACGTGCAGTAGCCGTAGCGGGCGTTATTGGATTGACATGGACTGGTCATTTATTGTATAAAAATATGTGTTCTTAAAAATTGAAAAGAGATACAACATTACCTCACGATGCTACGATCTAATCTTAGTCGCCGCCAAGAGGCCAAAATGGCCCAAACTGAAAGATACATTCCCGCATTTCATACTAATCTACAAACAGTGGCTGAACGAGTGACTACATCTCTTGAATTCATCCGCGGTGGATGGGTTGGGAAATTGTTAGAGGTTGTCCAACAACTCGTTGATAACAATATTAATAATATTGACTATCACATTGCAGTTCTTGAACCTAGCCCAAGTGTTATGGTTAAACAACTTAAGTGTTATGGTTTCACCGATGATCAGATTATCTATTGCGATACAAGCAATTGTGATCAGTCGTGGGAATTTATTAGCAATATTGGCAAAAACAATCCTCTTATTGGTGTATGGTATCAACCCGAATTCACACTGACCGAAAAATCACATACTGAATTTGCTCGGGCATTATTTGCTAATTGTATTCCAAACGCAGTTGTTGCATGCACTATCCCAATTAGTCCACAGATGAGTATGCGAAACAAATCTACTTTGGTTGGCCGATACTCTTCTGCGATTTCCTACTTTAGCACTTATGTCAAACCATACAGTGGAGATAGTTTACCATGCTTTCAACGATATGGTAGCAAGTCTCTTATTAGTGAAATTATTGGTATGGAAGGCGATACCTCTCCACGTCGCTTATATGCTCATTTCGTAATTCAAGTGATACTGAAAGTTCGAAAGGTGAAAGCATTTCAGTAAATACCACATATGATTACGCAAAACATTGAATTTATTTTTTCCACTACTGCACCATGACACGCTACTTTCTTAAGGAAGGGGGGCGTTATGCCGAGTCGCTGAAAGACATTATTGTTATCATCCAACGAGATCCCGATCAGATGTGGACGGAGGTCAAGGATGGCTTATCCGATCAAAAAATCGACATTTCACACTCAGGAAAGGACATCATTGCCGACATGGGTATTACCATGTTCATCGAATTAGCACCATCACATTTCTGGAAGTTTTACACAACTACCAAGGTTGATCTCTTTCCACCCGAATGGTGGGAAGATGAACGTCTCAAGGTGTTTGCCCGATTACACCCAGTGGTTCGTGCTGTTGCAGATCCCTCCCACAAGAACCCCAAGAAGATGACCACTGCCATTCTTGAACGGCGGTGGTCGGAAGTCCCCGCCGACATTCTTCGCAAGAGGCATCGGCTGGTCTACAAGGTGCTCAGGAAGTATCCCGATATGATCGACCAACTTCCATCCGACATGCCCAACTCAGGTTGGATTGCAGATTGGATTGCTCGGCGTCGTGCTACCAAGACACCTACACGGGTGCAACTTGTCGCAAGGGGTGAGATCGAACCCGATCCCAACTCCCCAGAAGAGATGCTTAAGGCCGTTGAACGACTGCCCGCAAGGATCCTTGACATTGAGAACCCCAGTCGGGAACTTGTCGAAACCGCAGTTATCCGCAATCCCGATCTTGTAACCCAAACTGCATTTGTCGATGATTGTGAAATGCTCACATTAGCTACCATTATAGCACCTAACCGTTTGCCTCATCTGTCTAACAAGCACGGAGAAGCGATTGCATGGGCGCTAATGAACATTGATGTGAAGTATTTGCGTTATGTTCCACCCAACTACCGATCGTGGGACATGTGTGATTTCTACTTCACTCAGACAGGTCGAACTCAACTGATCCCAGAATGGTTTCTCACCGATTTCATTCCCCGAACTACCAATGATGCTTGGACGCAACGGCGCGAAGGTGGCAAGCGATACTCAAGAGGAAATTGGGAGATGTTTCGGTATCCTCGTCATATGTGGACACAAAAAATGGTTCATGGTATAATAGGATTCGTGGCTCGTATTCCAATTAACCAAATTCCCCGTCGCTTCCAATATGGCAATCTTCGGGATTATGTTAAATCATGTGATTCAGATATTCTTAAAGTGCCCAGGCGGCTACTTACAGTTGAAATATGTCGTGTATGGTGGGTTAATCGCCATGGCACGCATGATACTAAATCATACAAACGTCGGTATAAGCGTCTGTTCCGTGAGATGGGATACGATGGACCACGTCAAACATTCGAAACCAATCTACGGAATCGCCGTGCTCGTCGGAGTGCTCGTCGTGCTCGTCGTGCTCGGTGGTAGAACTGTCCATTGATGATTTTTTGTAAAAAAAGAAACCAATTAATCTATTGGCAATCCATGTACATCAGCGTAGATCAGTTCTAGCACCATATTATGAAGTATTTCGGAATAGGGATATCGAGTTCTGAAGTTGTATCGAAATCCATAAGCACTATCCCACTTCTTGGTGCCCATGAATTCCAATATAACATTCATCCAATCTATCAATACGACAAATCGGCCAGACAACACTTGCTTTTCCAACAGAGGCATGTTAATGACAGGAACTCGAACACAATGAATGCGGCAACTGTTCACTTTCTCAAGTATTGAGAATATCGACGCATGAGGATAGCACTCGAACAACATATCGAGATATGCCTCGCGAATGTCATATGTATCAATATCGATATCCATCCCGTTAGCAAATGTTTGCATCAGTAGTGGTACCGAATTATAACCAAATGCACGGTTGGAATACGCATGCAACATCCGTTTGACATTGGAAATCGACACTTCACGTATTCCTGATTGACCACCAATGATTTTCCACGCTTGACGATACATTCGCCGATCTAGACAAACATGTCCCTTGCTTTGCCACACATGTTGCTGAAAATTCCAAATTGATCGAATAATACTTATCACATTAGCGACGCCGATAACGTGAATGCGTAGAAATGCGTTCCGTTTCCAAAACTTCTCATCTTTGACCAACTCAAGTGCTACATTCATCGCAATTGTAGTTGGGCATCCCATTTGCTCATCATGTTTGTCAAAGTTAGGATCAATAGTTCGACATTCAACCATGCATCGCTGAATGAAAGACATTGCTTAATAAGTCCAGTATTGGGAAATAACAATTCAATTATTTGCCATCTTCGACATCTTCTGCACTTTCCGAAGACTCATCGCTCCACTCTTCCATCACATATATGTCGTTAATATGTAATCTAGATACAATATTAGCAATGTCATCATCTGACGAAGGAAGTAATTCCATATATTTGAATATCGCAGAGACAATATAATCTCGGGTAATATCACCAATTTGGACACCATCTGCGGTTCGAACACTAAGGTTTGATGCTACAAAGTCTGCTACCATATACACCACATGGATCACATCTAATCCTTCGTGTGTTTCACTGCCTACTTCAATATCCCATTCCAGCATAGGGCAATTATATTGATATCCAGCATATTGTTTTAAATCAGCCAGTATACGTTGGTATCCCTTGATTTCAGCAATATCACATTGTATATCGGTGATCAGAGATTGGATTTCTTGTTTTGTTCCCCGCCACATGTTGTGAATAATATTTAATACAGTTCGATTAGGAACCAAATCGGTAAATTGTGTACGGCATATTGGACAGAGTTTTTGGGGATTGCTCGTTGTGGCAGATGATTTGTTCATAGTATGTCCACACATCACTAATATGACAGGATCTGTTAAAACAGCACGAGTTACAGGGTCTAATAATGTTTCATCTGAAATTTCACACTCACGGTCGCAATTTGCCAAATCCTGTTCCAATTCTTCAAGGCGTTGAGAAAACTCAAGAATTTTCCTATGCTTTGATCTCAAATGTTCAATAAAAAGGGGTAGATGAGTGAACCGTTTGCGGCATCCGCAGTATATGACCCCATTAATTTTGAAATTACAATCAAAGATGATATGTTGCTCATGATCTTCGTCAATTTGGTCATCTTCAAGTCGGCCAAACCACTGTATTACGCGATTTTGTATTTGCGCTTGATCACATAAATAATGCACTTCTTGGCCATCGTAATATGCGTGTCCGAGAGAGTAATCCCAATTTTCTCGAATAAAATCATCAACTGTAAATTCCATGATACTATGTATGTTAATTTTATTAACACCTTTAGCGTACGTGTCTCGGATAATCATTTTACCACCAAGATTTTCACTTTCACCTTCTGTAGAACATGCATACCTTTCGGTAATCAAATATTCTTGTATATGCGATCGAGCCGTTCCATCGACACATACAAGATCGTAATCATAGTTCCACTCTTCCTCGGAAAACAAGTGTTTGTTGATAACAGTTTCCCCTGCTAGAACCCCCCATTTTTTATGAACGAGGTGTAATATAGATAGTGGTATTGCGAGAGTGGTCATAATAGAATAACCTTATATATACATGGAAAAAATATATACTAAATTGATATTGTATTAGAAACCATCGGGCATCTATAGGGCAGATTATACCCCCGTATTCAAAAAATCATATAGTATCAACATTACCATTATTGATCGCTCCACTTTTTCACATAAAGTAATTATTTATATAAATAATCATTGATATAATATAGTATATTACAGCGGTAATATATTCTATGAATACTGATTGCTCTATTTGCCTTAACGCTATAGGTGCTCTCAACTGGAGGGGCACACTTAAATGTGGGCATCGGTATCATAGAGGTTGTATCCTAACATGGCTACATAAATTGCCACACTGTCCAATGTGTCGGGCACCAGTTTGTATGTCCAACTTCCACGTTAGAAAACGTGTATTCCTCGCTCGTAAACAACAAGAAGACAATGAGGATACATTTAGTAAAGAGGACGAGTATGCATTGGCATTTTACAATTCATATGACCCGTTGAGACGCTTACAAGCCCCAAAGTAAAAAACATAATGGGTCATTCCAACCAACAAACCCATTATCATTTTTTGATCATCCATGCACGTGCATCTTGGCTTCGTCTGATACCCCCACCATATCACGAAGCATCTCTTCGATCACGTGTAGAAACCCCGCACGAACTTGCTGAAGTGCGTCGCCAGCCTCTTCACGCTTCCACCGTGCAAACTCCTCGGGATCTTCCTCGTTCAGCCAAACGTTCCCCATGACGCATCGGCGATCATCGATGATGTCGCGGAAAGGCACCCATCGCCTCTCACCTCCACATCCCACGGGACGAATGCCACCAACAAACTGGTCTCCCGTCTGGTGGGGACGTGGCAGAATGCCATCGTTGCGGATGCGGTTGACAATCGCCCGAAAGACAGGACGCACTTCGCCAACAGTGACATCGCGAGTAGGACTGCGAAGAGCAGAAAATTGAGGCTCTTCACCGTATCCAACGGCAATGCGGAACAAATCATATTCCGCTCCAATGATCCCCCAGTTGCGGGTCACACTGGCGTAGAACGAACACGCATTGCATGTCTCTTGTGGGCGAGTGTGGCAATCACACTCACATCCCTCGTAGGCGGGGTTGCCCAAGCACTTGCAGTCTTCGCGGTTGGAAGTGCTTTTGCAATCGCTATCGCAGAAGATCCCAATGCAGTAGCCCATTAGGAACAACAGTATTGGGAAATATTAATTCGATTTTTTGCAATCAAAAAATTAAGTAATATAATATAGATGGATAGTGAAAGTAAAGTTTATAATTTTAGTCTTGCTATTGCAATTGCAGTATTAGGAGCAATTTTATTGATTTTATGGGATTACTATACAGATCCTGATATAACGCACACACCGATACAACAATATTTACGCGAACGTATTCGTAGCAGGAAATCAATAGTTGAGGCTACTTCATTTGATAAAGCACGTATAGGTGCAGTTAGTGGAGCCGTATATGGTGCCGCAGTGCATGGTATTCCTGGAGCAATAACAATGGCCCTTGCTAGTGGTTTGGTCGCTGGGCTTACTCCTCTGTATTCGTAAAAAACTGAAAAGATATCTCCCAATACACTTAGGTGTCGGAAGCGGTTGGTTATAGACCACGTCTATTTCCGTCAACCGCCCCTAGTCCTTACTACAGCGGAACTCGCGAGTCGAAGGGGACGCCTTTCACCGTGATACTTCTTAGTAGTAAGAGATATATTTACTTATTGTCGTTGGTGGTGAGACTCACAACCTCACAAATTTTTAGAGTGGCTGCGGTCACCTCCATGTGCAATGGAGTTAATGTTGTATAACAAATAGTTATAGCAAGTTATACAGTGAAGCACAAAAAAGACACTTAACGGTGTCACCTTTTTTGTAATATATTATTGTGTTTAAGTGCTAGTAAGTGCAGTCCATGCGGTTGCGCCATTGGTGTTAACATATAGCGTTGTATCTGCGGCACCATTAGTCCTAATAAAAAGACTTCCTATAGGAGCAGTAACGGCTGTATTTGGAGTGTCATCGCCGTAAGTTATAGTAGGACCAGCAGATGAAAATTGTATACTTGAAACATTTGATATGTTGGCTGTATTAATAACAACACTTGAATTAGACACGGTATGTACATCGGACAATGTTCCAATCGTGTTTTGGGCAGAAAACACGTATGCTTTACCATTAGTGAATGCATCGGTCATTGGTGTTCCAATAACCATAGTGCCTTTATTATATGAAACCGAATTACCAAACGCATCATCTGCGACTGGGTCGCCCTGAATCATACTCACCCTAGTAGCCCAGTTAGCTCCGCTTTGAAGATACACAGTACCTCTAGTTCCATTAAATTCGGGTGCTCCAATTGCTACCGTGTATCCGTCAAGACTACATGACACCGAAAATCCAAATTGGTTACCACCAGTTACACCATCAATTTTAGTTTCGGTTGCCCAATTTGTACCACTGTAAATATAAACTACTCCAGTAGCCGTACCACCAGTATCATCACCAAGCCGTGCCCCCACAACAATGATACTTCCATCCGCTGAACAATCAACAGACCATCCATAATTTGCGACGGCTGTTGCATCACTTGCATTTAATTTAGTCTCTGTGCCATAACTGGTTCCACTAAATACATAAACTACCCCAGTGGTTGAGCCAAGAGTGGGGTCATCGGCGAGATAGGCACCCGTGACAATAACACTTGCATCACTCGAACAGGCAACACTATATCCAAATCGATCACCACCTACTGCATCGCTCCCCGATACTTTAGTTTCAGTGGCATAACTACCGCCAGTATAAACAAACACAACTCCTGAATTAGCTACAGACGTGCCATTACCAAGCGGGGCTCCGACAACTACCGTAGCAATATCATCGGAACATGCAACAGATTGACCGAATAAATCTCCGCTAAGTCCATCACTGGGTTCGAGTGCTACTTGTGTGGTATAATTAGAACCGCTACATACATATACGACACCAGCATCAGCCGCCCCATCTCCAGTAGCACCAGTAGCAAAGGTAGTTCCCGCCGTATCACAACATAATGAAGAACCAAAAAGGTCGCTTGCGGCAGGAGACCCCGCTTTCACCTTAGTCTGCGTTCCATATATGGAACCACTATATACATATACTGCGCCACTAGCAGAAGCAGTATCATCATCGCCAGTAGCACCAATCATAACTATACTACTATCAGCAGAAATAGCCGTAGAAAATCCCAAGAAATCAGATCCCCACCATCAGATGCGAGTATTTTCTTTATTTGGGGAATTTCCAATGCGCCTGTTGACAGATATGAAAGACTTTTTGATTCAGACGCAGTTTCCAATTTGAGTTCATTTCTGACTGAGTATAAACTCACACCAGATGTAACGGTAGGTGCGGTTGTATTAGCCAACGCCAATGAGCCCGATAATGTGGCATCATCAGATCTCAATGTTTGCGACATGGCGACTTAAATAACCGTCTGTTATATATTATAGAATATAATAGATATTTCAAAAAGAATAAAATATGTTCAGATATAACAGTTGCATTTATATTTAGCCTCCACTCAAATGCGATGAAGCACAAAAAAGACACTTAACAGTGTCACCTTTTTTGTAATTCTAACTAGAGGAATTAAAAAATATTTTTATCTTGGTCTATAATATACCATTGACCGCTTTAATGCGAACATGTTGTCTAATGGTAAGAAAAAAAAGAAATGCGACCACTGTCAAACGAGACGCGTCCGTCCATATGGTTCAGGCGTCTGTAGGTGTAAACTTGATCTTTGCAGCATTTGTGTCCCCGAACACAATTGTCAATGGGATTACGAGGCCGAGAGCAAGATACTTTTAGAAAAAAATAATCCCCAGTCTAAACCATCAAAAATACAAAAAATCTAATCGTTAGTTTCTATCCACACTAACGCACCAACGCACTTCTATTCAAACACTAATTTATTTGTAGTTGACTCTAACCTTAATGGCATATTACACGCACTAAATAGATCCCTAACTAATTTAATACCAACGTTAATTATATCTCGTTGGATCATTGTCTTAAGTAATTTTGACGATTTATTATGTCCACTAACTACATCAGCAGGAATGAACAATAATCGTCGAATTTCATGACGATCAAATCCTTGACTATTTCGCACTACTCGATACGGAACAAACGAAATAAAGATTGTAATATGGTTAATTCGAACTTCACTAAGGTGATCATTCACCGCAATGCCCGTTTCTTCGAATGTTTCGCGTCGAGCGCATTCCCACGGTGTTTCATCATCTCTGATTACTCCCTTTGGTGGGCCAATTCGTCCACTAGCGTCTTTGCAGTCTTGAGTTTCGACAAGGATGACATAAAGTTTATTTTTTAGGTATGTTAACACTAAGCATCCAGCACGGGGTTTATGTCCGCCCATTAATTTGTCTATGTCGTAATATCCCAAGATTACATTTCAATTTTCTACATAAAGTGAAATCGTGGTAATCTTGGGATATTACAAATTGTTTTTTGATATATATATATAAGTTTCCAATGTCGATAGTTACCAGTAATATTACAGGAAGTGGAAGTGTAATTGTAATAGATGAAGATGACATGGTTAGTGGTAGTGCCACCCAACCACCTAGTCAACAAAGTGTTAAAGCATACGTAGATGGACTTACCGAAGCAGCATCCCAAATAACTCAACATAGTGCTAATTTAGCCATCAATGGATATACTCCTGTTGAAGTAGATAATCTCACACTGAGTGCGGGAAAATATCTTCTTACAACTTGTTATAATTTCCGTTTTGTTACGACTCCGATATTTGTAGCAGTATGTAGTAGTAATTCATCAACTGCCCCTAGATGATGATGCAATAACAGGAACCCGTAGAATATTAAAATCGGGGACATCTAGTGTATACTGCGTTTATAGTTCTCAAACAATTATAGAACCTTCCGTTTCAACTACCTATTACTTGATGGTTTCATCAAATGGTTCGGGTAATACCGATGTCATATTGAGCGATTTGGCTTGGACTAGTGCGGGATTACCAACGGGATTTAAAATGGAAGGTTCTCTAATAGCATTATCCATTAGTTAAAAAATCCACCCATAATGAAACTGGGAAGTTCAATCAATATTTATAAACTAAAAAAATACTATATATAACTATACTTGCCGCGTCGCAAAGAACGAATTTAGTGTCGACGAAATGGCTACGGCACATTTTATCACCAATCGTTTTTGGTACGTTCATAAGTGGAACCTCGATCAAGGGAACACTGATTATGACATCACAACCGAGCAACCTATTGATTTTGGATTAGTAAAAAATGAATCGGGTGCGGTTACCGATCTCACCGTTCTTACATGGCGTGGTAAAGGAACTGCTCCTACGATAGCACAACTTAAAGCATACCGTAATGCTGCTAATACTCATAAGAAAAGTATTCAAAAATCGTCTTCTTCTAAAGCAACCATTCGCGTTAATCGAAGTCCCGAACTTCGAGTTGTTTATAAGTTGATAAGACGACTCTACATTCGTTCTGGATTCACCGCTCAAGACTTCGTTGCCGACCGCAATAGTGCACATAATGATTATGTAGATGAGACATAGTCGTCGTAATTAGCCATATAACATAAAGACGCTCTCAAAGATTTATTGCAATTAGTTTTTTGATAAATTTCGAATTAAAAATTGAACTTATAAAATGTATATACAATTATGAAAATCCCTTCGCATGAATTTGAACCACGTGTGTGTTACGCGTGGAAACTAGTAGACAACCAACACGTTATGTCGGAAATTATATTATATGATGGCAGTGATAGCGACGAAATGGAACATGTAACTTATACGGCGTCTAAATACACCGTAGAAACATTTTCGGGACCTGAAATCATTATCAGATTGCCAAATCAAGAATTATTAGACATAATAAATTTATCGACAATGAGGTGTTATTCTTATACTAATCCTGACCAATATTCGCTTAAAATTATCAATGACGGATTACGATACGTCGGTGAATCTTCGGTTGATTACCGAGATTTATCTTGCGGAATATTGAGTGTTGCAAAATTTACCAAATTGCAAATTTGGAATGCCCCTTCCGAAGATATCAATTTGGAAAATATTACAGCAGATGAATTGAAGGTTATTGTTATTTAATATAAATTAAAAAATTGAAACATACCAAGTATAATACATTAAATAATTTAAATAAATGGCAAAAAATACATCCGATAAATTGTGTATCGTATTTCTCGTTGTATGTGCACTGGGTGGTGGATTAGGTGTTGCAGTTGGTATTGCCCAATTAACTGGCCCTATATCTGTTGAAGATTACCAATTATCATGGTGTATTAATGCGTCCAATCAGAAAGATGTGAATGTTTGCGATGTGTCCCTTTACAATTACGATACATATAAAAAGAGAACAACTAAACTCACGACACCGTGTGAGTTATTACCTCAACCCAAGATAGGTGTGTATTATAAGTGTTGGCGAGTTGGACGTTCCGACCACCAAATCAAGTTTACCCCACCTAAATACGACCATCATAAGGAAAATCAAAAACGTGCTTCTATTCGCGACGATAAATCCCAACTAACGGTGTATATAGTATTATGTATATATGGTGTGATAGGATGTATTATGAGTATTCGTCAGGGATGTATTTATCGTAGACATAGCAAATACGATGAACTTCCATCTTCTCGAGAAGTTGTGTCAACTAATACTGCACAAAATAGTCGCATATCTCCCCCTCCCGCATATCACTATGAAGACACTAAAGTATAAAAAATATAATACAATCAGTGTAATTTTTTACACAAAATCACGGGAGATCCTCTCCTGCGAAAGGCATCGCCTGTAATGCTCGTCTCATCTGCCTCCGATGAACATGACGACGAAGATGCCGCAGGTTCTTGAAGTAGGTAGATGCATCCATTGGCGGATCCACGGGAACATCCGCAACATCATGCGAATTGCTGTCGACGACCACCCATTTGCGACTTTCGATGTCCACACACCGTCGAGCACATTGTGCACACTTGCTATATGTCTCGAAGTGAACAGTTGTGCAACTACGACACATCTTCAGAGAGCATGCCGAACACCGCATGATCTTCTCACTGGCAAATGGTATGTAGCAGATGCCACATTGGACAGTGATCCCACTCCGACGAGCCCTGTTACCACTGGCCTTGCTCATCTGCCACACAGCATGGTGAAACTGATGAACACCGTAGCGAGGGTTGTCGCGAAGACTATCGACTGCAGTGGGCTGACCACGACGTGTCATCCGCTCGGCATGGCTAGTAAGCCACTCCTCGTAGGTCGGCGAAACGCGATCGCCACTCATTTGGTTGTAATGGGAAAAAATAATTCCTCTTTTTGCAGGAATTATGTAATCATTCAATCGCACGCAACCACGATGCTCTCCCAGCACGCAGTGTGCTCGGCCTCAAGACCCTTGGCGATCTGGTGGTCTTCGGCCGTCCGTGTCCCGTTCGGCAACCGACGGGTGTCGATCTGGGAGAGCATCGTGTCAAGTTCGATCTTGCGAACGCACAGATCGAACACCTTCTGAGCATCCTCATCGGTGATCAACAGGCGGTAATCTGCGTAGGTCGTGCCCACGACATGATGGGGATGTACACATTCACACGCCGCCAATGCGTTGCTCATCACATCAGCAAATGCGTCGACCATCTTGCCAGTGTTGATGTAATACCGCATCCGAAGCACACCGTATGTGGCATCGACATCAGGCCCAGGTGTAGTGTCGTTGTAGAGAGCATTGAGAAGCGTTGTAATCATTTCGGCGTCCATAGTTGATTGAAGAACCTCAGAGAAGTAATGGAAAATAAAAATTCAGTTTTTTACAATCATTCCAAATGAGTTATCGTGTCAAGATAAATACGACCTACCCAAGTTGGTCCTGTTAGTTTTGAACATGCAATACATGCCCCATTGCGTAAAGCCAAAACCCGAGAAGGTTCAATGGAATAAACCTTTTGATATAATGATGTGCGTGATCGTAAAGTCCCGTCGATAGTGGGGATAATTTCAGCACCTTCTGATATCACACTAGGAACCACTCCTGCACATACGAAAATATCATTATTCATTTCAGCCACATCCATATTAGTCCCAGAATAACTGTAAACTAACTCATGGTGTTCTGGATCGATAAAGTATATATTAATCTTATTTTTGATAGCGTTGTCCCACTCACAGGGGTTATATCCTGAAGCAATAACACGTTGCCATTGGTATTGGTAAATTGGAGCAAAATACCGTTCAACCGAAGGAACTAATTTTTGTAGAAGCGTAGCCCGAGCCAACATTTTTTAGTGTTTATTTATATTTACATACGAAGTGTTTAATTGTTTTTTAATTTAATGCAATAATATACAATGAATGGTTGGCGAATAGCACTTGCTGTTCCTCTTTGTGGAGCACTAACCATATGGTTTATACCTCAAGCCCATACGCTATATGCTGTCCTTATATTAGCAGTTGTATCGTCATACATATTTCTGCAAAATTTCCCAACGATGTCTAGGTTTGTCCATTCCCGTAAACGCACATTTGAAGATCTAGTGGTTCAAGGTGAGCCCGAGGACAAAGATAAATTCCAGTCGGCGTTTATCCACAAGGTCAATATCTTGTTATCGTTCTTCGTTGCTGCACTTGTTTATTATGCTAAATATCGTATCGAGCATACAAGTTTGGGTTGGATGGAGATCCTTGGTGTCATTGGTGGTCTTATTTCGTTGTATGGACGATTTCATAAATCATTTGGCTATATCTTACTTACAATTACATATTACCGAAAAAAACGACATGTGCGTCGTAAATTATCAGACATAGAAGGCGACGGTGGTATGACACAATCGGTGTCGGTTCCGATGGACTTACGGTTAGCACAGGGGCCAACCGAATTATCATTTGTATCAGTAGTAGATGGCTTTTAAGGGCCGTTATCTTCCGAATGTTTATGTAATAAAAGATGAAAATATATTATCCATTACTGTCGAGGACGATGCTGAAAAAAAGAGTGCTAGTTGAAATACAAGCAATGCTCAGAGATAGCAATGAGCAATTTGAAGATCAGGGATGTCGTATTGATCAAATGTATATCTTCTGGGATCCAGATAACATTGGCAACTTACGAGTGATTATTATTCCCATTGAGACTTGTTATCAGAATACTGTATACGAATTTAGTGTTTCGTTGGATAAATACCCAATGAAACCACCAACTGTCATCGTAGAAAATACAGGATCTCGTCGCACGCATCCCAACTTTTACGCCCGATCCAACGGAGGTAAAGTATGTTTGAGTATTCTTGGCACTTGGGCGGGCCCGAGTGATCATGGATGGACACCTACGTGCACTCTACCATCATTGTTCCGCACGATATTACTCACATTACAAACCGACAACCCACTGTCATGTGAACCTTCATACGGATCAATATCTGTTGGTGATCCGAATAATGTTGCATATTGCGATGCTGCACGTTATCTCAGTCTCGACATGACATTGGCGTGGTATAAAACCGCATTTAAGGATAGTAATCCTTTCATGGCAAGTATTGCTCGACGTCTGTATGTTGAACATCGCGAATTCTACATTTCACATAGTAGTCGTGAAGATGCTACTGTGAATCGCAGTATTCACGGACAGGTGGACATTAAATACTCTACATTTGGAAGGCGAATTGAAGAGTTAGATGCGATAATTGAAGATAATTAATATTTCTAATATAAGTCATATTAGAAATATTTTTTGCTATTACATATACATATACAATGGACGTTATCGATCCAAGTGAACCTCTACCTTGGGTAAAAATACTTCCTTTAGTTGCTATTGTTGTTCTTGTCATCGTTATTCTTGTGTGGATGTCTCGACCGAATGTCGAAAACCTTGAAGATGCACCCAATCGTCTTATGATATTAGCACAAGATCCCCTAAATGATGATTGTCCCAAACTCACTAAGCATAGCGCTACTTTAGCACAAGCACTCAGTGAATTATTACCCGAGCGATCAGAACAGATCGCAGATCTTCGGAAACTCCCCCTCACACAACAGATGGCGGGATATGCTGAAATGGTCGATGAAATGAATGATCGTGATATTACTTCGGCAATTGTAGCCAACACTGTCGCTAAAATGGACCCATGCCCATGCAGACGGTGTGATTGAAAATGTTATTTACAAATTTTGTTTTTTTATAATAAAAAAAGATAATTCAACTTTAAATGTCAACTATCTCAATTCTCTTCATAGCACATTCTTCGCCACAGAATTCTGTCTTATAGTAATACCATATCGCAACTTGATTAGGTTCCAATTCAATATCACCCAATTCATCATTAGACACCATATTGTTAGTTATGTATGTAATATCAGATAAGTCGGATTGCGTTGTGTAATAAAATGGATTTTTAGCAAGATCTAATTTTTCCAATTGAGTTAATCC
>Ga0136555_1000018_pt1 | contig 72110 bp, 70 predicted proteins | sample AntRauTorckE5432_FD_104927 | JGI IMG/M metagenome (GOLD analysis project Ga0136555, IMG submission 104927) | Saline lake microbial communities from Rauer Islands, Antarctica - Metagenome Torckler E5 #432 | ecosystem: Environmental > Aquatic > Non-marine Saline and Alkaline > Saline | place...
ATTACTGATCTATTATATTATTGTAGGAGACCAAATGACCACACCAGATTACGAAGAAATTGCAAGACAAATTGGAGCAGTTGTACGATTAAAACAAGCTGCTTACGGTGACTCATTCAACAAGTCATGTGAAGTACTAAAAGTTCTTTATCCTGATGGAGTTTCCCCAGATAATTTTAAAGACTTTCTAGCTGTTACTAGAATCATCGATAAACTATTCAGGATAGCAACAGATAGAGACGCTCTAGGGGAGTCCCCCTTCCAAGATATTGCCGGTTATAGCATTTTAGGCGTAGCTCACTCAAAAGAGGAATAGATGTCCTGGACTCCACGAAGAAAGAAAAGAGTTGGAGCAAACAAATACTATTCCGTTGTAAACTTGCTCCGCAGACAAAAAAAAATTTCCCCACAGTTCGAAGTGATGCTCAACTCCCTTTCGTTAGAGGAAGTGATTGCAATTAAATTAGAATTAGCTGCTCAAGCGTCTGGTTCTCCTCTGTACGGCGTGCCTATCTGGAAGAACCTAATAACAATCGTAAGAGATTCAGTAATTAAATACGCTTTGTCAGCAACTAGAACAAAGTCAGAAGCGGCTAGGTTTCTTGGGATGGAATTCTCTGATTTTGCAAAAAGACAAAGGTTTTATCAGACAGAAAGTTATTTCAATAGTGAAGAAAAAGAAGAAGATCTCTAAAAGAGGTCTTTTTTTTGTCTGTTTTATATATCACGAATGTAGTTATGTTAGGCGAAAGGGATAAAAAGGATAAAACCACACCGTGAAAAAGAACCAAGAACAAATTGATTTTAGTAGAACAGGAGATGCACGCTCGGCGCAAGCCATTGGCATGGTCTCACAAACTGCATCGAATCACATAACCCTTGTTTCTTTTGGCTAGAATGCTCGCCACACACAACCGAAACGAAACAAGGACTCTTCAAAGAGTCCTTTTTTATTAGGTACTTAGAGGAACATCACACAAGGGCTTGACAAAAGAGAAGTGATCTGTTAGGATAGCTCTCACGAAAAAAAGAATGCCGGGTTCGTATAGTGGACAATTACACCTGTTTTGTAATCAGGCGGCTCGACCTACGAGAGTTCGAATCTCTCACTCGGCTCCAATTTTTTGGGGAATCTATGGAATCGATAAAGCAAGGAGGATAATTTACACAAGGAAGCCAGCCAACGAATGCTTTGATCAGCGTTGGAAAAAATAACTGCAAACGATAACATCGAACAGTTCGCTCCTATTGCTCTAGCAGCGTAGAAAGCCGGGTGTCAACTACCTCGGAACAGAAAGTTGAGAAAAGTGAGTGCGAGAAGAAAGAAAGAAGGATTTCAATATCCTAAAAATTGAATAACCTTGTAAGAAAGTAAATTATAGAAATTGTTTTAGACACCGGTTCGAATCCGGTATTCTCCACCAGGGCATAGCCCACGGGGTCACCGTAAGGTGGCTGACTGATTGCCGGATAAATCAGGATAAATAAGCCGGTCCTTGTTGTGCAGGATTAACTGAGATGGTTTTAGTGCTACCCTTACATGGTAGAAACGGGGGTTCGAATCCCTCATCCTGTACCAGAGTGGATATTCGGCGGGACTGACTATCGTCCGGTTTTTTGTTTAGTCAACAGAGAATCCGAAACCACGCGTTTTAAAAAGGTTGACAGACTGTGAAGAGTGAGTTAAGGTCTAACGAAGAAAGGTATCCATGAAAAGATGGTTAGTGACAGGAACGAATGAAAATGGTTTTATCTGGGTACTTGAATTTGTTGGCGACGAAAAACCAAATCGCGGGAGGATAAATCACGCGTTTGCTTCGGAATATCCAGAACAATGGGAATTCGAACCAGAGATTAGAAAAATAAAAATTCGTGAGTTTACCGACGCCCCACCACACGCCACTCTTGGTCTTTCGCTTAAAAAAGGATTTAATTTAAATGGAGAAGAAATAGAATATTAAAATACGGTTATGAGTTGCGGATGGCGAGCAGCTTCATTGTCAATGAAATGGTAGTCGGTTCGATTCCGACCATGACCGCCAGTCGTCCTGTCAACTCTGATATATATCATATTTAGAAAATATGATTAAGAGATTTTGTAAAAAGACAGGACAGGTAAAGAAGGTTCGCGACAGTCTTAGTAAGACGAAACGAAAGTCAGGAAAAGACTGCCTTCTTTACCAGGGACACGATGTAACAACCGCCAAGTGGTGTGTCCTGGGTAATGCTAGTAGTTACAGAAATATGAGTCTGTCCAAATTGGGGGCGCCGCACGCATGCAGCGGTAGGAGCTTTCGAATACTCCATGGTTAAGTTAGGTTCGAATCCTAACAGGCGCACCAGAGGCAGAAATATAGGTTCGAATCCTGTTGTCAACATTGTGTTGACCTCGTCTAACTGGTCAGGACGCTGCCGTTTTTTAAACTTCTTAAAGAAAAGGAACATAAATGCCTTGTAAATCAGATCATATGGAAGCAGCCTCGGATGAAACCGAATCCCGACGACTAGCTAATTTGGTTATGTACTTGAACGATTCTCTGGACATCACTACAAGTGAAGACATTAAAGAAGCTGCACACAGTTATTACGGGAATGTTAAGATACTAGATTCTCTAACCGCATATACGTGTGGTAAGATTAAGCGGATGGACGAAGAAACTCTAAACAGGGTAGTTTACGACGGCAGAAACCCCACCGCCCGTCAATTAGCAGATTGGTATGAGCAACATGAGGCGTTTGACCGCCGACGCTTGCGAGAAGAAAAGAGAAGAAAAGTTAGTAAATAATGGAGAACCTACATCTACAGGTTGTTACGATTGCAGAGGCACTGGTTTAAATTGTGAGAATTGTAATTCTTTAAAATAAAAAAGGTAGTAAATAATGGAGATTGATTTTACATATGGGGAGGTAGCTGATGTGGTCTTAGCATGAATTTGAAGAATTTGAGATGTTGGTTCGATCCCGACCCTCCCCACCATTAAATCATTTTGGCTATAGTGAACGATGGACGTTCAGTGTCCTCATAAGGCATCGAGAAATCACCGCTGGTTCAATTCCAGCTATAGCTACCATTGTGGCGGGGCGGAGACTGTTGGATGTCTCGTAGATCTCATAAGTCTATTTCCTCATGGAAGACGCATGTTCGATTCATGCCCCCGCACCCATTTTAGAAAAAGAAAATTATGATTTTTGTTGCTTCACTTTTGCTCTTGACACTTCACATCGTTCCTGGTATAGTTTTTGCCGGATATACGCTGACAAGAGAAGTCGAAAATCGTATGTTATTAATTCGCAGCGGACCAATGTCTGCTTGGTATAAGGAATAAAAAGTTTGGTGCCATCTTCTAGCGGCTAAGAAATCGGTTTTTCACATCGACAACTGGAGTTCGATTCTCCATGGCACTACCAAAAAGAGAAAATTATGTTTAAATGTATTAAAGATTATCCAAGCGAGCTTCAACAAGTTTACAACACACCCTTTTGTGTTGTTCGAAACTGATGGAGCATCGTCTAACCGGTAGGACCTTCGACTTTGACTCGAAAAATATAAGTTCGAACCTTATTGCTCCAGCCACTTTAAAAGATATCACAAAAGAGAAAAATTATGAATAAGAATGTTGTTAATTTAAGCGATTTTAAAAAGAAAATGGCTCTAAAAGAGAAAATTGAGTCAGAGACTGAAGAAAAGTCATTGGCAGTCTTGACAGACGAGCAAATCGATCGTATCATGTACGCAACAATCAACGATCGCGAAGAAGATGAAGATCCCTCAGAAGAAGAGATGATTGCGGTTTTAGAGTGGGCTCAAACTACTATGGTGAGAGTCACATTCTTGAACTTAATGCTCAAGGGAAAAGTTTCCATCAAATGGGACGAAGATAAGAATTTTCTGTTTTCAGCTACTGAGGAATCCGAAGAAGAATAATAACTTATGGAGAGTTGGCAGAGTCCGGCTGATTGCGCTAGTCTTGAAAACTAGAGGGCAGAGATGTCCCGAGGGTTCGAATCCCTCACTCTCTTTCAATTATGGTGAACAGTAGTAGTGGCTAACTTAACATTTTAATAAAAGGACTACAAATGCCACTATTCAGAACTTTGCTTAATGATATGGAAAAAACTTTTGAAAGAGTGAAAGAGGCTGAATTTTTTAAGAAATATGGATTATGTCTTATATGCAAAGAAAGATCTGCAAGAGTTCAAAATCCACAAGTCACTAAAGAAGATATGATTTGTTTAGAATGTGAGGATAAGAGAGTCAACAAATTAACAACTGCGAGCCCAACTGGAACTCCAGTCTCATTTTTCTCAAATGTTGTTGTTTATGATTATGAGCCGCTAGAAGAAGAGTAGTGTTATGCGTCGTCGGTCTCAATGGTGGGACATCAGCCTTCCAAGCTGAATATCAGAAGGGTTCGATCCCCTTACGGCGCTTTACTTTTGCTGGTATATTTCAGTTAGGTCAGAATACTTTCTTGGTAAGAAAGAGGTCATTGGTTCAAATCCAATTATCAGCTCCAATTTAACTTTAAACTAGAGGTAAAAATGCCAGCTGAAAACAACACAATGGCTCAGTACAACATGGTCAAAGAGGCTTTTCTTGATGCTCTGGTTAAGGACAACTTGATGAAGCAAGAAGTCGCAGACAGACTAAAAGAAACTTATGCGGTTGTTGTAACCCGCCGCTCTTGGCTCGGAAGGTTTATGGATAAACACATTTATAGCAAAGAAGAAGCTGATGAATTTAAGATTGTTATAATGCGGATTGTCAAATGAAAATACTTGTCTGTGGTGGTCGCGATTATGATAATCGAGCTTATGTGTTTCAAGTTTTAGAAATGATTCATGAGGAAAATCCCATTACATGTGTCGTTCATGGTGCAGCCACCGGCGCAGATAGTCTAGGACAAGCCTGGGCGCTTTCTAAGGAGATTTCTGAGATTCCTTATCCTGCTGAATGGGACAAATTCAAACGAGCAGCAGGACCGATTAGAAACGCAAAGATGCTTAGAGAAAATGAAGATATTGAGTTAGTTGTTGCATTTCCTGGTGGAAGTGGAACAGGAAATATGAGAATAAAAGCTGAAAGGGCAGGAATAGAAGTTATCTGTCTTTAATTTAAACGAAGAAAACAAAAGGAGAACAATATGTTTTTGGATAAAGAAGAAAAAGTGACGCAGAAACCTGGTAAATCATGGAAGAGTATCGTTTACCGTTCAACTTACGCTGAAGCTGATAAGTTCCGTAATGAAAAGTTGAAGGAAAAAGATTTGGATGTGAAGGTTAAATTTATGCCTTCAATGGACAAATTTGCAGTTAAGACGCGAAAAAAAGCCATTGTTGAATCCGAGACTGAACTAGTTAAAGATAACAAAGAGGGTTAATTTATGTCGAAATCGTACAAACTTGTTCTATCTGGGTCTGGTACTCGTTACCCATGTTTTATTGGAGCGGTAAAACGTCTCCTGGAAGAAGGTCTTGAAATAGAAGAGGTTTGTGGGACCAGCGGCGGTGGAATTATTGCCGCTGGTCTTGGATGGAAGTATGATAAAGAAAATCCTCTTGATTCTATTAAATTTTTAGAAGATATGGCATTATCTCTTTTACCATCTGATTTGTTAGACCCTCATTGGTTTGATTTTGCTCTATCTTTTCGATGGAAGAATCTTTTCCACGGATATAACTTCAGTCCTCTGAATTTGTTTAGAAAAAATAAAGACGTCCTTACTCTTGATCCGAAGAAAATGGTTTTGACGAGAAACACTAACGGAATGTTTAAGGGTAATAAAATTCTTAAAGTTTTAGAGAAATCGCTGCCAGAAGATCTTGAATTGAAAATTCCAGTTGTTATTACAACATTCAATAACAACTGGAGAGTGGTAGATTTTTGGAAAAGAGAGAAAGGTAACACTGGTGATTTAGCAAAATTAGTTAGAGCTACTCTTTCTCTACCGATAATTTTTGATCCTGTTATGATTGAAGGAGACTTACATTCTGACGGTGGAAATATTGCTAATTTCCCACTTGATGTTTTTGGACGAGATGCTAAAGTTATTGGGTTGACATTCGAAGGAATGAATCCAACACGAGTAGTAATTGATGATAAACTTGATATTGCTGGAGCCAATCTAGACGGTATGATGAACGCGTCAATGGAAGAAGATATCCACGACGCCGGTCCAAACGCCCATGTTTGTCAGATACGCACTAGACACACTGGTCTCAACCTTATGATGACTCCTGCCGACGTCGCAGAACAAATACTCGACGGATATGACAGTGTGTCCCGGTGGCTCAAAGAAAATCCAGATCTGTAAAAAACTCTTTCAGACACTTGACATCTTAACTTCGATGGGTTACACTGGTTCCAGAACGTATTTGCTCCCGCAGCATGACGGTCATGCGCGCTTCTTATAAGGGTAAAAATGTGGGTTCAATTCCCACCGGGAGTACCAAAGAAAGTGAACCATAAAAGAAAGTTGTAAATTATGAGTGCAGTGAAAGTAGATTCCAAAACAGATCGTAAATACTTTATTCAATATTGTAAGGATTCGAATTGGATTTTTAGTCAACTTGATTCGGTTCAAGGTGGATTTGACCGGACCTCTGATGCAGAGGCGGTAATTGACGATGTAATGGTTTTCCATAATGATTTCTCAGGATTTAATTATAGAATCCTTCAACGAACAACAATTATTCTTGATGAACCACGTCAAGACTATAATAGTGGTTGGTAAAATTTAATGAGCGCTTGTATACCCTCCCGCTACGAACGGGTCGAAAGGTTAACTGGATACATGTGAGTTCGACTCTCCCCAAGCGTACCACCTTATACTACAATTTGTGCCCCGAGCAATGGATATGCAGGCAGGTCTTCTAAACCAGCCTTTCTAAGTTCGATTCTTAGTCGGGGTGCCATGTTCGGTAGTGTAATGGATTTCCGTAAAAAGGGTGGACTAGGACCCTGATTTGGAAAATCAATACCTGTGTAATGAGGAGCACGCACTTTTCATTATGTAGCAAAAATTGACGCACGCGCTTCTCATGAGAACGTAGAGGAGGTTCGATTCCTTCCTGAACAGCCATTTCAAAAGGAAAAGATAATGCCAAGTTTTTCTAGAGAATTTTTAGACGAGTCCCGCCGACGGTGCTTAAAAGAAAATGGAGGATTTGATGATGCATTCTTCCGATGTTTAGCAGAGACCCAAGCTATTGTTGATGCTTTAGAAGAAGAGCTTGCCATTGAACGACCTGTTCTAGAAGCGGGTAAGGCTAACGCCAAGAATCGCAAGACAAAAGAAAAAGATGACTAGAAAAGAAGACTTTGATGGTATCATATGGTTGATAGCCTCTGTAGTACCATATGTTTTGTATATGATTTATCACTTTAGCTCTCTCTAGAGGAGCTAGATAAAGCCGATGAAACAGTTCGATTCTGTTAGAGAGCACCACCACCAAAAAAAGGATTGATTTAATGACTAAAAACGAAGTTCTAAAACTTACTAAAGATTTCACTCATCGTTCACCTGGCATGCCCGGCGATAAATGGATTGAAATTTCTTTTAATGAGGAAGACAACACTTCAAAAGAACCAGAAAATATTGAAGAATATTTTAAAAAGTTGCTCGGTCCAAAAGCAAAATTTGAGGTTTATGAGATGCTCGACGACACTATAGTATGTGTTAACTATAGATAAATTGGTCAGCATTGTTGCAGAGATCAAGCAGGTGTTGCTTGTAAAGGGGTAATAGATGAGTTGTTTCTTTATTAGTGGGCATGGAGATCTAACTTTAGAAGAGTTTGAGGAACATTATCATCCAATGATAGAAAAAGCTTTATCAGAAGATGGTTGGTTTGTCATCGGCGATTACAAAGGAGCTGATACTATGGCAAATAAGTTTCTTTCAGATTATCTTTTTTTCAATAAAAGTATGTTTCCTTATACCGAAGTAATAGTTTATCATGTCGGCGACAAGCCAAGAAACAACCCAGGAAGATTTGAAACTTTTCCTGGGTTTTCTTCAGATGAAGAACGCGACGCTACTATGACTAGGCATAGTTCAGTTGATATAGCCTGGGTGAGACCTGGTAGGGAGAATTCAGGCACCGCCAGAAACATTGCTCGCAGAAAGGCTTGACACATATTTCCAAACCTGTTAGGATACTTATATGATTACAACAATGAGTTTTAAAGCCGGAACCGACCCTTGCCCTACTGTATCTTGGGGAGGAAATTATTCCAACGAACAACTTCAAGATGGTATTGAAAAGCTGGTAAGTTTTTGTGCATCTAAGGGAGTGGAAGTTCGTTTTGGAACGAGAGAGAGATGCAGTCATGCGATCGGCTTAAAGCTAATCACGATGAACAGTAGACTTTCTTTAAAGAAATTGTACCATGTTTTGCTACACGAAAGCGGACATGTTGTGATTAATCAAGATATGATTTCTGAAGAAGACCATACTGAATATCTTCTTAATTATCCTGGAAATGTAAACAAAAATACAGAAGCATACATTGCTGAGGGTGACAACGAACATAAGTTGACAAAGAAAGATCATCGACGCTATATGGTTAGTCTCATTCATGAAGAATGTGACGCATGGCGCAAAGGTTTGGATATTGCAGCGATGTTGGAGCTTCCTTTGAATTTGTATGATTTTTATTCTGATGCAACAACTGGAATTGAATCTTATATTCTAGCAGCTGCCCAATCGAGGTCTTAAATGTCATTTTTCTCTAAACGTCGTACTTCTCGTATGTTTACTTTTGGAAAAGTTGGAAGTAAAAGTGGGCTGATTTTTGTCTTAGCTAAAGATGGTGTTTGGGATATCACAAGTGAAAAAACCGGAGCCCATTCTGTAAGGTTTGGTATTACTACTCAGAAAAAAGAAGATTGTAGTTTTTATTCTTTTTTTATTGGTCCCTTGGCAATAATGCTGAACGTACCGAAAAAAGTGCTTGACAAAGAAGAAAAGAAGTAGTAAGATACTAGTTAAGAAACACTGGAAGAAATTCTGGTTTGAGGATTTATAATGTTTACATCAAAATTGTATAATAAATCGAATATTAACGGCTACAATAATTTGTGGGATAGCCATTTATATGCACTCAAACCAAGCTTGTTAGCCTAATTTCTCTAGAATCCATTAAAATTTATTGTAGTTGAACCGACCGGGTGTCGGTGCCGAGCTGTTAACTCGGAATAAGGTAGGTTCGAGTCCTACAACTACAGCCATTTAAAAGAAAGAAGAGAAAATGATTGATTTCATCTTGAGAAAGATTAGAAAGAGAATTGAGCCAAAAAATATGTGTGATTCTTGTACAAGGAAGTATACATGCCAGACCAAAAGTGGTAAGATGCTCTGTGAACGATGTTATAAAAGGGAATTAAATGTCTAAATCGGAAACAAAGCGATGCGCTATATGTGGAAATACGAATTCTAGGAAAGGTAAGACGCAGTTTTGTTCAACCAAGTGTTATTTAGAGTCTAATAGAAGTGTAAAGAAATGTGAAGTTTGTAAAAAAGAATATTCTTATATATCTTTTTATGAAAAAAGGACGTGTTCTAGAAAATGCGGAGCTAAAATAAATGCTTCATGTTATCAAAAAGACCCAAAAACATGGGTAACGACAAAATGCAATATTTGCAATAAAGATTTTGATGTACGAATCAAAAGGTTGAAGAGGACCAAGAACGTGTTATGCAGCACTAAATGTTCTGCGGAATTTAGATCTATTAACTTTAATCATGATCGGATATTGAATCACTATTCTGGATTCTTTTCATCTCTTAAATCAGGAGGTGAAAAGAAAATTAGATTTGATTCCTCTTGGGAATTGAGAAGGTTTAAAGAATTAGAATTTGATCCAAAAGTCATTCTATGGGATAGATGTCAAGATAAAATACTTTGGTATGATTCTGACAATAAAAAGCATCATTATAATCCAGATATTTATATTGAGTACGAAGACGGTAAAAGAGTAGTGGAAGAAATTAAAGGATTCATGAATGAAGAATCTAAATTAAAAATTGAAGCTGGCGAAGAGTTTTACGACAGAACAGAAATATTATTTCGGGTAATAGATAATAAGAATATCTTATTTGATAAAAAACTTGAATATAAAACAGAAGAGTATGAAAATGATTATGGAATATTTAATCGACTTAAAATGGAATATATTTGGATGTCTCTAGCAATTATGTTAGCAAGCAAATCTACTTGTTCTCGATTAAAAGTAGGTTCAGTTATAACCGATTCTGGCATGAATAGAGCACTTTGTGTTGGATATAATGGAGATGAAAAAGGGGGCAAAAACCAGTGTGAAAGTTTAAAACCAGGAAAATGTGGTTGTTTGCATGCTGAAACTAACGCGATAGCGAAATCCCGCGAATCACTAGAAAATTGTATCTTATTCGTAACAACAGCACCTTGCAAATCTTGCGTTAAGTTGATTATTAACTCAGGTATAAGAGAAGTAATATATAATGAAGTTTATAGGGACACTAGTGGACTCAAATTGATGAAACAGCGTGGTCTTAAAGTAACACGTTTTAGCAAAATTGAAGATGATACCCTTCTTTAGGGCTTGACTTACTGAGAAAACGTGGTATAGTGGTTAGACAAGAAAACGGAGGCGGAGTTGAAGATAGTGGCAATTAGCGATACTCACAATCAACTTCGTAACATTAAGGTTCCCCATGGTGATGTCCTGATCCATGCTGGCGATTTCACAATGAATGGAACCGCCAACGAAATTCGTGAGTTTAATCATGAGCTTAGTCTCTTATCTCACGCACATAAAATTGTGATTGCAGGCAATCACGATATAAATTTTGAAATGGAACCGGTTGAATCTAGAAAATTACTAACTAATGCAATTTATCTAGAAGATAGTGGAGTTGAAATCGGAGGAGTAAAGTTTTGGGGTTCACCCTGGCAGCCACAGTTTTATGATTGGGCTTTCAACCTTGAACGAGGTTTGCCTTTGAAAGAAAAGTGGCAACAGATTCCATCTGATACAGATGTTCTTATTACTCACGGACCTCCAAAGGAAATCCTTGACGAAGCACCCCGAAAGGGAATTTTGAATTATTTGAATGTTGGTTGTAAAGATTTGAGAGAAGAGGTTCTGTATAGAATCCAACCAAAATATCATGTCTTTGGACACATTCACAATGGATACGGTTATAAGTCTTTTGGAAACATTAATTTTATCAACGCATCTATTTTGAACGAGAGATACAAAATCGAAAATAAGCCTATTATTTTCAACATTTAAAGGAAGAATTAAAATGAAAAACTACGCAAAACGAAAACATAAACGATAGGGCTGGGATGTGCCCGTTGAAACATCCCACACCATGTGGGTTTGTAGTATAACGGATGTATTATACTCGGCTCTTAACCGATGAGATTTGGGTTCGAATCCCAACAGACCCACCACATGGGTTGTTAGTTCAATTGCGTAGAACATGTGGCTTTTAACCATTCAATCCGAGTTCGAGTCTCGGACAACCCACCAATTTTGAGAAGAAAATAGATTTTTGAGTTTTTGTTCGTGCTGCCGTCGTTTGGATAGCTGGCAGCCACTTGCACCGAAAGAAGTCTCAGCTGAACCTGCGAATCGAAAGTGAAGCGGGGAGAAAGATGACTTGAGGTTTGAGGTTCGATAGGAGGGGCGTCGCTGCCCCAAAAATGTGCCTCGCGCGTGGTGAGTTCTTGATAGTAGGAAAAGGTGTACTGAGAATGCACTAAAGTACAAAATCATAGCCCTGTCAGTCTCAGACAGAGCGAAAAGACTTAGGGTTCAATCCCCTACACGAACATTTTTTATTTGGAGAAGAAAAAAACATGAGTGACAAATTACTTGGAAAAATGATCAAAGAGTTGACTGAAAACAATATCAGTATAAAATTTGTAAACAAAAGTACTCTTGAAGATGATAGTCCAATGTTGGGGTTTTTCTGTGAATTGGATAAATTAATCGAAGTAGGAACTCTCGACGACGGCTGGTTTCAGACTTTCGCTCATGAATATTGTCACTTTAAACAGTGGAAAGATGGTCTCTTTGACGATATAACAACAATAGCTGCATATGCCACATTAGATAATTGGGTGGACAGGAACAGAGAACTACCATCAGAAACAGTAAAGAAATTTATCCGTTGCATGCAGTTTATTGAATGGGACAATGAAAAACGTACAATTGAATTTCTTGATAAAAACAAAATTGATTATGACAGAGAAGCTTATGTTAAGAAAGCTAACGTTTATGTTGCTTCTCATGAATTAACAAGACGTATTAGACGATGGCAAAGTAAACCATTGAGTACTGTTCCCGGAGTAAGTGATTTATTTTCAGGGGAAGAAATGATGCTAGAAAGAGATTTTGGGAATCTCCCAGAAGGTTTTGAAGCATTAGCAATTTCATCTTTTGAAGAAGTTATCGTTGAGGAAGAAGAGGATTAAAATGGACTATTATTATTATAAGATTAGACATACCCATATCAACATGGGAGACTTTCCTCGCGGTTGGCTGTAAACCAATTACCATAATAAGCGGGGTGGACGGTGAGAAGGTTCAATTCCTTAGTCTCCCACCAAATTAAACCGATTATGTGTATGGTGGCTGTGCTGGAAATGGTAGACAGGCTGGGCTGTGAACCCGGTGTTTGATAAAGACGTGCGAGTTCGAAGCTCGTCAGTCACCCCAATTCAAAAAACACACTTAGGAAGAAATGAAAGTAGGAACAAGAGTAAAAGTTATTTGTTCATGTTGTCAAAATGGAGCATGGACTCTTTTGGAACAAGAAGGAATAATTTACAAAGATTTTAATACTGCTTATTGCGAAGACCTCACGGTGACACAAAATCTCTACGGCATCAGATTCGACGACAAGACCGAGGGATCCTTCTGGACAAAACAGATTGAGGTGTTATACTGATGTTCTACTGGCTCTCGACAACGAAGATGACTGTGATGGTGGAAACCGATGAAAACGATATTCTCATTGAAGCAGCACCAATAGTAAGAAGATTCTTGGGACAGACGATAGAAGACCTTGCAATGTGGATGAACAGACAAGAAGGTTTTAAAATAGAGGAGTTAAATTGAATGGAATACGAAAAAGGTGATCTGATGAAACATAATGATGGTTCATTGGGAATTATTACTAAAGTAAGCACCTACCGTTATCAAATCTCTTGGTTTGAAGAACGTACGTTAACCAATCTCAGTTATACCTGGATTAATAAAAATATTTCAAAGAAATACCTTCCAGTGTGTATTAGTCGAACAAAGTTGTGAAAGTTATGGGGATGTGGTGGAACTGGTTTACACAGCAGGCTTAAAACTTGTAGCCCGCGAGGGCTTGTGGGTTCGAATCCCACCATCCCTACCATTTTAGGTTAGTAGAGAATTGGTATATCGAGGGGATTCAAACTTCCCTGTCTATGTGGGTTCGAGTCCCACCTAACCTACCATTTTAAGAGGAATAAATGAAGAGAACAATCTTGTGCTTGCTAGCACTACTTATAAATGCTAGTTGTTTCTATCTACCAGTTTCAATACCTGATGGTGGAGTTGGAACAATTAGTGATGCAGGAACAGGACAAAGATTAGGAGATTTAGATGCAGGTGAGACAAATGATTCTGGAAACCCTCAAACAGACAGCGGTATCATCATCGATCTTGATGGCGGCGTTTTCGTGGACGCTGGTAATGAAGATGACGCTGGATTTATTGCAGGCGACGCAGGTTTGGTAGACTCTGGACCATTTGACTCTGGGATTTTTGATGGAGGTTTGTTTGATTCTGGAATCTTCGAGTTTGATGCTGGCTTTGTAGACGCTTCTGTGATTATTGACGCAGGAACAGAAATTGTAGATGCTTCTATTGAAATTGATGCCGGAGAAGAATGCGAAGATACTCATGGACATCATGGATACGGTAGTTGGAATGAACCTGAGCCAAGTTGGAATGAACCAGAATCGGAATGTCCAGATGAATCGGAGCACGAATGGTGGGAGAATTGATTAAAAAAGGTCAACTTTTAAAAGTTATACGTTGTACGTTTGAAAGTACCGTCACCGCCGAAACGCGCGGCACCGAAACACCGGTGTTCCCCGCCCACTACCGCGTCGCCGACGACGTCGACGGTCTTAAATTTCTTGATATAGGAACACTGCTGATTGTGACCAGGGAACAAAGTGACACCAATATTGGGATCGAAGCTTACAACCCAAAAACAAATAGAACTATTTTTGTACCGATGAACGATGTTATTAAACTTTAGCTTAAAAAAAAGGTAGTTATATTCCAGAGCGTAGGTTGTGTCGACCGATCTCCAAAATCGTGTTGTGAGAGTTCGAATCTCTCCTGGTTTGCCAATTATGATAATATGTGTTTGCAATAATTTAAACGAGCAAGAAATCCAAACAGCAATTTCAGGCGGATGTAAAACAGCTTCAGAAGTTTGGGAATTTCATAAGTGCAGAGGAAGATGTACCAAGTGCGTTCCTGAAATCGAAGAAAGTATTGAAAATGAAAAAGATAGAACTTAAACTAGGTGAACTGGTCACAGCTTGTGGAAACGGAGCCGCCGCCAGCCGAAAATTTGGAATTTTGATTAAAGTAGTGGATGAAGAAGACGGCGACACTTGGTATGACGCAAATGTCTATTGGGTAGGTAAATATCCTCGTTTTGAGAGGGTGTGTCTCTCTTATCTAAGAAAAATAACTTGACACCGTCAAATTAAACTGTTAGAACCAACTTATTAAAGTATGAAATCATTATTTAAAAAAGGAGATCTAGTAAAAATAAAAGAAAGTGTTGGCGGAAACGATACACTATTTAAAGGATTTGGCATAATAATAGATATAAAAAAATATCCTGACAGAAAAGGAACAATGTTGATAATGAATAGAATTTATTTCTTAAAAACAGGACAAGAAGATATTTTTGGTGACGATGAAATCGATAAAAAATACTTGACACCGGCGAAATAAACTGCTAGAGTCTATTTATAAAAAGGAGGAGAGATCATGTGTAAAGAAATGTTATTTGTTGAACAACTGGAAAGTGAACTTCTCCTTTTGCCCGTCTAGGGTCAAACAAATAGAAAAATTGAATAGTTCGAGTCTAGATTGGATAAACCTTTCTTTGTAAAATTTATGTGTGGGTAAGGGCGATTTTGGTACGCCACTCCGTTTGGGGCGGAGAAATCTTGAGAGTTCGAACCTCTCTACCCGCACCATTGGCATCACTAAAGGGGCTGTGATTTAATAGAGGGGGCTAAAACCCTGAAGCCTTGTTTTTTGTTAAAGGTGTAGTTACATGTCAAATGTTAAAATTGAAGAATATAGAAAATTACTTGAAAAGGTCTCAAGAATACGCTCTCAACAAGGAGAGGTGACATCGTTGATCGAGCAAACTCTCGCCGCAGGAGCCATTGGCACCGCTACAAGTATGAAATACCATTGTTCGGATTTGGAAGATACAGAAGATTCATATCTCGAACAAATGGATAAAGTTTGGTACTCAATGTCCGAAGAAGAAATTGAAGTTATAAAAAATCTTTTATCTAAAGAGAGAGAAAATGATAACGAATCTTAATGTCCCACCAGAATTTTATCAATTGGCGCACCCACGACCCGCACTATGTTTGGAAACAAGGTGTTAGTTATGGAGGAAGTTCTTGCTGGATTCCAGCGATTAGATAAAAAATAAGTTTGGCTGTGTATTCCAACTGGCAGAGAAGATCGACTTAGAATCGATACAGTGTGGGTTCGACTCCCACCACAGCTAGGAATGAAAAGTTAAAGTACCTGCATGCGGTTCATTCTGCACGACCCTTGATTTGGTCGACTAAATCTTTAACGATTAACCAGTATTTGTCTTTAGCTTTTTGATTCATTTTAATTATCGAGGAGTGAGTTGCACTGGATACGTCAACGGTTATTGGCAAACGGTCTCTTACGGCTGTTAAAAAACAAAGAAATAAAACATGAATATTTTTGTTCTAGATTCAGATCCTGTTAAGGCGGCAGAATATCAATGTGATAAACATGTCGTTAAGATGATTTTAGAAACTGCACAAATGCTGTGTACTGCAATACATGAGACTGGTGGAAATGCACATTATAAATCAACACATCGAAATCACCCTTGTACGATATGGGCTAGAAAAAGCAAAGGAAACTTTGCATGGTTGAAAACCCACGGTTTAGCTTTGTGTAAAGAATATAATAAAAGATATGGGAAGGTTCACAAATCGCAAGCAGTGATAGAAGAATGTCTAGACCTAACTATTCCAGATGGATGTAAGACTAACTTTGCTCTTGCAATGCCTGACTATTGTAAGGTTGATAACGTGGTCGATTCTTATAGGAACTACTATTTAAAAGAGAAATCTAACATTGCAAAATGGAAACTAGGCAACAAGCCGGATTGGTTCTTAATCGAATAAAATATTGATTAAAACTTTGTCACATTTAATAAGCGAGCATCCACAGTTCAGTTTCGAACCAGGGATGCTCGTTTTATTTCACAATACTTTAGAAAAGACGATAAAGTTACGGATTAAGAGCCACGACCAGGCACGACTTTGGAAGTTGGCAGATGAGCACCTACAACCTGTGCTCGATGATTACAGTACAGCTGGAGTCCTCTTACACATACTTCAGACGACGATCGGAGAAGGCTGTGAGATTGAACTGGAACGTAAAGTTTGGTTTTTCACTCCAACGTGGTCGATCAAAATAAAGAGATATTTTATAAAAGAAGAGGACAGTATACTAGGAAATGTTCTAGCGACTGTCCTCTTGAAGTTGTGGGATGAAAGAAAGTTAGAAAGAAGCAACTCCTAATAAGAATTTGTGAATTTCTTCTAATGGAACCATCATACCGATGTTTTCTAAGTCTGGTGAAGCTCTTGAAGTAATTCCGATCACTTCCCAGTCTTTATTGAAAATAGGAGAACCTGAACTTCCTCCTTTGGTTGGTATAGTGTACAAATCAAATTCAAAATCAAGTGCTGGATGAAGAAATCTTCCTGAATAATATCCTTCAAATTGGAGAACCATGTTTTTACCATGAATTCCCAAAGGAGCAGATAAGTTGTAAGCTTTGTCGCCTGGTTTGACCATCTCTTTGGCAATGAAACTAAAGTCCCGCCCGATGCGGTTTCTAGATTCAAAAACGCACAAATCCGTTACTTTTGGATCAGATACCTTTAATATGTCAATTTCGTAAACTTGTTGTTCTAAATCGATAGCGAAAGATTTACGGGTGTTGTCATCACAAACATGTCCAGCTGATAAAATTAAAGTTTTCTCAGCAGAATGATGTATGATTACTCCTGAAGCAGATCCAATTTCAACTTCTTCTTTTTGGAAAACAAGCTTGACAAAAGAGTCCCGTGCTGCTATAATAGGAGTTATATTGCTGTTAGAGGTTTGTATAGAAGCACAAGACAGAGGGTTCATTAAGAACAAAAAACCGAATGTTAGTGCAAAGAATTTTAAGACTTTCATATAAGTAACTATGGACCTACTGGTGCGAATCGCCAACGGTCCCATTTAATAATAAGGTAGGTAAATGGCTAAAAAAAATATATATGTGCTAGACACGAACGTGTACTTGACAAACGCTAAAGCAATTTATGATTATGGAATTCATGATATTGTAGTCCCTATGAAAGTTCTTGAAGAAATCGACAAACATAAAAATAGACAAGACTCGGTTGGCTCGCAAGCGAGAAGCACGATTAGAACTTTAGATTCTTTGAGAGAACGCGGAAATCTGAAAGCAGGTGTCCGAATTGCTAAAGGACGCGGTATTTGTCGTGTTGCAGAATCTGATACTTCACTTCTTCCTGTTGATTTGAGCCCTGACGTACCAGATAATATGATTCTTTCAACCGCTCTGTCGGTACAGAAAGAAGAAGATGCAGTCTCATTGAGGCTGTCAGCCTCAAATTTTGAAGCAACCGGCGCGAAGAAAACAAAAAAGAAAGTAATTCTTGTCACTCGTGATATCAATATGAGAGTTATTTGTGATGCTATTGGATTTCCAGTAGAAACTTATGAGCCAGAAAGTGCTGTCGAAGACAGTGATCTTCTATATTCAGGATATTCGGAAGTCCTAGTCGATGATGAATTTATTGATCGCTTTTATCAAGGCAGTGTCTCCGAATTACCAGAAGGTACTTTGAAACACGCTCCTCAACCAAATGAATTCTTGATGCTGGTCGCAAAAGGTAATGATAAAAAGACTGCTTTGGCTAGATACAAACACGGTGGTGATATTGTTCGGGTTGGCGATAGAAATGAACTGTTTGGTATTAGATCTCGTAACCGCGAACAATCTTTTGCTTTAGACCTTTTGGTTGATGATAATATTAAAATAATTACTCTTGTTGGAAAAGCAGGATCTGGCAAGACACTTTGTGCGATTGCAGCTGGATTGAGTCAATCTCTTGAAAAAGATACTCCATATAAAAAACTTATTGTCTCTAGACCAATTCAGCCAATGGGAAAAGATATTGGATATTTGCCAGGTGATATCAACGAAAAGATGCTTCCTTGGTTAGCTCCAATCCAAGACAATTTACAATTTCTTCTCGGTGACGATAAAGAAATGTTAGCGGAGTACATTGAAAAAGGCAAAATTGAGCTTGAAGCTTTGACTTATATTCGTGGTCGCTCAATTTCTAACGCTTTCATCATCATTGATGAAGCTCAAAATTTGACCATTCACGAACTGAAGACAATTATCACCCGTGTCGGTGAAAATACGAAAATCGTCCTCACGGGTGATATCGAACAAATCGACAATGCGTTTGTCAACGATGTTACAAACGGACTTACGCATGCCGTCGAAAAATTCAAGTTTTCAGACCTAGCTGGTCATGTAAGTTTGATCAAGGGCGAAAGGTCAAAAGTTGCCACACTTGCGGCTGCTTGCCTATAACAAAAACAACAAATAAAAAGGAAAAAAAATGACTGATAAAGAAGAAGCACCAACCGAAAGTGTAAAATCTCTAGAACAACTCGAACAGGAAGCTCGTGAAGAAGTTCAAGCCGCTGTCGTACCAGATAATCCACTAAGAACTTTGTTTGTAGAATATGTTGGAGATAACTACTCTCTAGAGGGTAGCAACGAAGTTACTATTGAGATGTGTATTCTGGCATTGGCGCAAGAGTTCCCAGAGTTTTTATCGCCCTTGTGTGAACAAAATTTTATGCTTGGATACAAACAAGCCGAAAATGATCTCATGAAGCTGCTTCAAGAACAAAGGACTGAAGAAGTTCCTGAGCAGGCGGAAGAGTCTAATGACGACTGACGGGGTACATGATTACATTCGTCAAACAGCGAATGGATTGCAACAAGATCAATTGTTCAATAGGATTGTCGTCTATCGACAAAATCCACTCCCCCAGGATGTAGATTTAAAATCTGTTTTAAAAAAGATTGAAGAAAAAATCCCTCAATTTTTATTTAACGATATTGATTCTATTTTTATTGGACAATTTTCTTTTTTAAAAGAAAAAGAAGTTAGTGCCATCTACGAAGATGGGGCAATATATCTCACGAATGAGCAAGAATCTGAAGATGATTTCTACTCAGATATAACACATGAACTTGCGCATGCCGTCGAAGAAACTTATCCATTAGAAATATATGGCGACCGAATAATTGAACAGGAATTCCTGGCAAAAAGAAGAAGTATGTCAGAGATTCTAAACGCTCATGGCTACAATAAATTCGGCGTCGAAAAGTATTTTCAGACAGAATATTCAATTGATTTCGATCTTTATCTTTATGAAGAAGTTGGGTATCCTATTTTGCATACTCTTTTAGAAGGGCTATTTGTTTCGCCCTACGGAGCAACTTCCTTAAGAGAATATTTTGCTAATTCCTTTGAAGAGTTTTATTCAGGAGATGTCTTTTATGTTAAATCTATCTCTCCAGCTGTGTATAAAAAGATAGTAGATATTCAATCTTGAGGAGTGAAGAAATGGAAAATTGTAAAGTAAAAATTGATAAGGATAAAGGTCATGTTAGTGTTTATCTGAGTCTTCCTCTTTGGAAGCCAGGTTCTCCAAAGGTTCGTTATTATGAAAGTTGGGCAAGACAACAAGTTGAAGATAAGTTCCCAAATATTAAACTTGGGAAAACTATTATTCCTTGTGTAATGAAGAGTCAAGGACCGGTCACAGAAGGAACTTGGGTTTTTGAATTGATACAGAAGGCTCAAGTAAAGAAGATTTCCACGAAGAAGAAAACTAAAATAAAAGAGAAGGTAAATGTCGAAACCCTTGAAACAGATCAAAGAACCGTTACAGATAAAGACGAAACAATATGAAGAAGAACAAGGATATTATCTCTCATGGTCTAGTACAAAAAACTGGGTTGATTGCGCTCATTATTTTAAACTAACAAAAATTGATAATGTTCCTGGTTTCGAGGGTAATCTGCATACAGCCTTCGGAAACGGCGTGCATTGGACTGTAGAGACTCAACTTAATCCACTTCGAATTGAAGAGCTGGACTTAAGTGATACTTTTACTGAGAAGTTTGAACTCGCTATATCAGAATTACCTAATTCAGAAAAAGAAAAAATAGAGTTAGAGAGGGAAAAATTAGTTGCCAACCCTGATAAATCTAGTTTAGAAAAAGAGATGAGAGAACAAGGTCGTGAGCTGGTACATTTTTTGGTGCCCGCTCTCGACAAATTTTTTGGTCTTTGGGAACTCGTAGGTATTGAAGAAAGATTTTACGAAAAGTGTGATTTTTATGAATTATCAAATTTTTTCTTCAAAGGGTATATTGACATTATTATAAAAACTTCTGATGGCAAGTATCACATTATAGACTGGAAAACTTGCAGTTGGGGATGGAAAGCTGAAAAGAAAACTGAACCAATGACAACATATCAGTTGACTTTGTACAAATATTTCTTCTGTAAAAAGTATGAGATTAACCCAAAAGATGTAGAAACATATTTCGCCCTTTGCAAGAGAACGAATAAAACAGATAAGAGAGTCGAGATCTTCAAAGTGACCAGCGGAACCAAAAAAACTTCTAATGCGCTTAACTTGTTGCGTAAGGCAGTATATAATGTTGATCATAGCTTTCATATGAAAAATCGTTTGAGTTGCCATCGCTGTCAATTTAGACACACGAAGCATTGCACCTAGGATAAAACATGACAGAAGAAAAAAAGATTAAAATCTTAACCATTAGTGACCATCCAATGTCTCCTTCTGGCGTTGGTACTCAAGCTAGATACATGATTGAATATTTGCTTTCAACAGGCAAATATCAATTTGTTTCAATCGCTGGAGCTGTAAAACATCATGACTATCGTCCACAAAAAACTGAACAATGGAAAGATGATTGGATTATTTTTCCAGTAGATGGTTATGGTAACCAGGATATGATTCGTTCTATTCTTTTAGCACAAAAACCTGACGTTCTTTGGTTTATGACTGATCCACGCTTTTATGGTTGGTTATGGGAAATCGAAGACGAAATTCGACCTTTTGTGCCAATGGTTTATTATCATGTGTGGGACAACTATCCTCTTCCGAAATTTAACAAATCTTATTATGACTCAAATGATGCAGTGATTACAATTTCAAAGTTGACTGATAATTGTGTTCGGGGTGTTTCCCCTGAAGTGAATTGTATTCACCTTCCACACTCGGTCGACACCGAGGTCTTTAAGAAACAACCCTCTGAAGTGGTCGAAAATTTTAGGTTACAAGCATTTCCTCAAGAAAAAGATGGTTCACCATTTATTTTTCTTTGGAATAGTAGAAATGCCCGTCGTAAGCAATCTGGTACACTGATTTTTTGGTTTAAGGAGTTCCTTGATTCCGTAGGAAGAGATAAAGCCCGTCTTATCATGCACACTGATCCTAAAGACGTTCATGGTCAAGACCTGGAAGCTATTATTCGAGAATTAGGTCTCACTAACAGCGAAGTGATGTTCTCGCGAAATAAATTACCTCCTGGAGAACTAGCAAATCTTTACAACATCGCCGATTGCACAATGAGCATATCAGATGCTGAAGGTTTTGGTCTTTCAACATTAGAATCTATTTCTTGCGAAACTCCTATCATCGTGAATATGACTGGCGGACTACAAGAACAAGTTACAGATGGAGAAAATTGGTTTGGCATTGGAATTGAGCCTGCTTCAAAATCGATTATTGGTTCTCAGGAAGTTCCATATATTTACGAAGATCGAATGGCAAAACAAGATTGTATCGCAGCGATGACTAAAATGTACGAAATGAGTAAAGAAGAAAGAGAAACTCTCGGTACTGCCGGTAGAAATCATGTTTTGAAAAATTACAACTTTAGAGACATGATTGAGGGTTGGGATAAAATTTTCACCGACTTACACAATGAAAGTGGTTCATGGGATACTCGTAAAAACTACAAACGATGGACTCTAGAAGAAATGAACGTGGGAGAAACACAATGAAAAGGGTTTTGGTAAGAGGACCAGCTTTGTCAACGTCTGGTTACGGAGAACAATGTCGTTTTGCTTTGAGGGCACTTCTAGCTCACGAAGAGCGCTTTGAAGTATTTCTTCAGAACATTAACTGGGGACGAACTGGTTGGATTGCGATGGACGATAAAGAAAGAGTTATGATTGACCAAATGATGGGTAAAACAAGTATCTTTCTTCAACAGGGTGGAAAATTTGATATTTCACTTCAAGTTACTATTCCAAATGAGTGGGACAATAGTTTGGCACCTTATAACGTTGGATACACAGCAGGTATCGAGTCTACCAAGATTGCTCCTCAATGGATCGAACCTAGTAACCGCATGGATAAAATTATAGTTGTTTCAAATCATGCGAAACAAGGATTTGATAATACATCTTATTCATCTAAAAATGATATGAATGAAATTCGAGAGTTCAAAGTAGAAACTCCGATTGAAGTAGTCAATTATCCAGTTCGAGACATTGAACCCGAAACATTAGATTTAGAACTTTCCTCAGATTTTAATTTTTTGTCTGTTTGTCAGTGGGGACCAAGGAAGAATTTAGAAGCTACTATTTTTAGTTTTATAGAAGAATTTTTAAATGAAGATGTTGGTCTTGTTTTGAAAACAAACATTATGAAAAATAATGTTACTGACAAAGCAGCTTGTCATCAACGTCTCGAAGGTTTTCTTAAAAATTTTCCAAATAGAAAATGTAAGATCTATCTTGTTCACGGAAACTTAACTTCAAGTGAGATGGCTGGTCTTTATACACATCCTAAAATTAAAGCTCTTGTTTCGACTACCCATGGTGAAGGTTTTGGGTTGCCGCTGTTCGAAGCTGCATATTCTGGTCTGCCGATTATTGCTCCTAATTGGAGTGGACATGTAGACTTTTTATATGCTCCAACAAAAGATAAAAAGACTGGCAAATTTAAAAATCGTCCCCATTTCTTGAAGTTAGAATACGTTCTAAAACAAATACAACCATCAGCTGTTTGGGAAGGTGTTTTACAGGCAGACTCTAAGTGGTGTTTCGTCAAGAATACAAATGTTAAAAAAGTGATGCGAGAAGCTTTCAATAACATCGAAATTCGTGAACTTGTCGCTAGAAAATTGAAAAAACACGTTCTTGAAAAATTCAATAAAGAAGACATCTACATGCAGTTCGCTGATGCTGTACATGAATCAGATAACGCGTGGGAAAATGATCTCGACGCAATCTCTGAAATTTAAATTAGGAATTTAAATGAAAATAGGATTTATTGCTGATTACTTTAGAAATGAAATTTTAGGCGGCGCAGAAGCGAATAACGCTGTCCTGATCGACCATTTAGAAAGCAAAGGTCACGACGTTGAAAAAATTAAGAGTAGTTCTGCTATTCTTGATAAAGATACCTTTTATATTGTCGCCAATTTTATTGGTTTAAGTGAGGAGAACAAGCTTTTCCTTCAACATAACTGCGATTACATAATCAGTGAGCACGATCATAAATACGTGAAGAATCGCGACCCATCACGTTTTAAAAATTTCAAGGCGCCTCAAGACCAAATCATTAACGCTGACTTTTACAGAAATGCAAAAGCGGTGATAGTGCTTAGTGAGATCTGTAAGGAGGTGATTTACAAAAATCTCAAGGTATCCAACGTCTATAATATTGGTTGTAGTTTTTGGAATGAGGACCGTCTTGATCTTTTAGAAGAATTGTCAACGACTGAAAAAATACATGATTCAGTAGTGTTGAACACTAATAATCCTACAAAAGGCATGCATGCTGCAATGGGTTATTGTAAGAAAGCTGGCATTTCTCCAGAACTTATTTCTTCAAAAGATGAATTAGAATTTCTCAAAATGTTAGCATCCGGCAAACGTCTGGTCTTCATACCACAAGTTCTTGAAACCTTTTGTCGTACTGCTGCTGAAGCAAAGATGCTCAACTGTAAATTGATTACGAAGCCCAAAATGTTGGGATTTTCAAGTGAAAGTTGTTTTCAACTTTCTGGCATAGAATTGATAAACGATATTCGCCTTAGAATCAAAAACGCATTAAAACTATTTGAAGATCTTTTGAATGGTAAGTCACCAACTAAGACAATAAAGAAAGCTGCATTCATAGGTAAGTTTCGAAGATTGTATGATGAAGAGGGTAAAGCTCGTTCTCTAGAAGAGGAAGGTGTCGAGGTTAAACGCTTTGATGAAACAACTTTTAATAAATATTCTCCAAACGATCTCACAACTCTTCTTGAATATAAACCTGATGTAGTATTTTTTACTAAGTTGCGCGTACCTCGTGCTCAAGAACTTATAGATGAATGTAAACGACGTGGGATAAAGACAGTTTGTTGGATGCCAGATTTATATTTTGGTCTCCAACGCGAACAAGAAGTCTTAAATAAAACTCCAATGTTTAGAGCGGATTATGTTTTTTCGCCTGATGGCGGAAACCAAAAGAAATTTGAAGAGTGCGGCGTCAAACATCATTTGATGAGACAAGCAATTTTTAAAGATTCTTGTGAATTAAGAAAAGAAGAGAAGAAATATGATGTCCTGTTCGTAGGTACTTTAGGTCCAGAGCATGGTTCTCCAAGAGCAAAGCTTTTGAAGTTTCTAGAAATAGAATACGGTAACAGATTTTATTGGGCTGGTCGCACTGGACCACATGAGATAAGAAATGATTCGTTAACTAAACTGATTTCAGAATCGAAAATAGTGATTGGTGATTGCGTATACTCGAAGAATTATTGGTCAAACAGGATCTATGAAACGCTCGGTCGCGGAGGTTTTCTAATCCATCCTAATATTCCAGGTCTTGAAGATGAGTTTGAACACGGCAAGCACCTGTTGACATTCGAATATGGAAACTTGACTGAATTGAAAAGTACAATTGAGGAAGCTCTGCACGACGATTTTAGTAGAGAAATCATTAGAGAAAATGGAATGAAACACGTTAAGAAAAACCACACTCTTAGAAATAGAGCACATCAAGTGTTAGAGGTTTTAAACAATGAGTAGACCAGTTGATAAGTTAGATTTTTGGAAAGGTCGTATTGCGGATTCTAAAAATAGTGACATTCACCATAGTGTTTATCGCTGTAACGGACAGTTATGGAGTATGTTAGAAGACCATCATGTCAGGATAATGAGAGAACACATTAAACCAACCGATAAGGTACTTGATGCCGCATGTGGTTATGGAAGAATGTCTCAATATTTTAAAAAAGAGAATTATGTTGGCGTTGATTTTTCTCCTGATTTTATCGAAATTGCTAAGCAAGACTATCCTAATAATAGTTTTATTGTCGGCGATTTAAAGAATCTTCCTTTTGAAGACGAAGAATTCGATTGGTCTTTTGGAGTTTCGATTAAAGACATGATTGTCAGAGAAATTGGTGAAGCTGATTGGAGTTTGATGGAGAAAGAACTTCGCAGAGTTTCAAAGAAAATTATCCTTTTAGAATATTCAGATGGCAAAGGAAGTCACTTGACCGACAATTACAAGGTGATTAAATGAAAATCTGTATCGAACATCATCAGAGGTCTCCACTTCCCAGGAAAAGAATCTCCTTATTTTATAGGGAAAGATGGAGAAAAGAATTACATTCATTACCAGAGAGGAAGCGATGAGGATTGAACTTGACAATTACATTAAGGTTCTAAAAGAAAAAACTACCATCGAACCAAAAGTTTTGTTCGAAGCTGGCTCTAAAACTGGCGACGACGCTGAGTTCTTAGCAAAACAACTCGGCGTGCCTGATAGTGGAGTGTATGTGTGCGAACCACATTCTGAATTTTATAAAAAAATATTAGAGAAGTATCCACAACATACTGTAATGAACATAGCTCTCTTCAATGAAGAAGGAGAATTAGAATTCAACGAAGCGAACAATCTCGACGATGGTCGTTCTTCACTGATGGGAAGAGATATCTATCAAAAAGATTTTTCAATTATAAAAGTAAAAGCAAAAAGAATGGATAATTTGATGGAAGAACTTGGACTTGAAACTGTGGACGTTTTTAAGTTAGATGTTGAAGGTGCTTCATATGAGGTCCTTGAAAGTTTCGGTGAACGCATTGATGATCTTAAGTCCATTCAGATTGAAGCCGAATATGACGAGGTATGGGAAAATCAAAAGACGTGGGGAGCTATTGTCGATTTTATGATGACAAACGATTTTGTCCTTCTTTGGGAACACAATATCATTAACATCCAGATAGATTCAGTGTGGGTGAAGAAAGAGTTTATAAAATGAGAGTTGGTTCCATAGTTCTATCCTCTTATCAAGGTTTGGGGATTTTAGCAAAATCATTTTATGACAATGGGATAATCCAAGAAACGTTAGTAAAACGATCTGGTAGATTTAAGAATCATCCAGAATGGTTTGATAATAAAGTTCTGGTTGGTAATCCAAACAGTGATTTCGAAGAGAAATTTGAAAAAAAAGATCTACCAGAAGTGGTAGATTTCTTATCTAAAATCGATGTATTGTTGTTGTTTGAGATTCCTTTCGTAAAACAGCTGATAACTTTGGCTAAACAAATGGGTGTTAAAGTAGCACTGATGCCAATGTACGAATGTACACCTTATCCTTTAGAAGCTGATTTGTATATCTGTCCATCAGTCCTGGACGAAGATTATTATAAGAAAATGTATCCCAAAGGGAATGTAACTCAGATAAACGTACCAGTTCAAGTTGATTTTAAACTTAGAGAAAGGGCACACATCTTCGTTCATAATGCAGGTAATGGCGGAACATTCGGTAGGAATGGAACTAAAGAGATCTTAGAAGCGATGAAATACGTTAAGTCTCCTATCAAACTGATCTTAAGGACTCAAAAAAATGGTTATACTTCTGATGATCCTCGAATAGAGATTGTTACAAGCACAGTGTCGTATGATGAGTTGTGGTCAAAAGGAGATGTGTTTTTGTTTCCTGAAAAGTTTAATGGTCTCTCTTTACCGCTTCAAGAAGCGCACGGTTGCGGCATGCTGGTTATGACGGGCAACCGAAGACCAAACAACGTTTGGTTGCCGCAGGAGCCTTTAATCCCTGTAGACAGAGAGCACGAAACTAAAATAGTTAATGTAAAATTTCAAATGTCTGAGTTCGATCCTCGTAAAATAGCTGAAAAGATTGACCACTGGTATGGTAAAGATATAACAGAGTTTTCAATGAGAGGAAAAGCTTGGGCTGAAGTGAACTCATGGGAAACGTTAAGACCAGTATATCTGGATTCATTAAGGAGAATTTAATATGTCAAGAAACGACGAAATTAGAAATGCTAAAGTTTGTGTAATTGGGGGCGCCGGTTTTCTTGGTTCTCATCTGGTGAATCATTTGGTTGACGACAGAAATTGTGAAGTTTTGGTCCTTGACAATTTGATTACAGGTTTAAAAAAATACATCAATTCAAAAGCAACTTTCAAATGGCATGACATTCGCGATGATGGTAATACTTTGTCGAATATTCTTCTTGAACATGAGATTGAGTGGGTTTTCAATTATGCAGCCGAACCATATATTCCAGAGTGCTTTGAACGACCAATGCATTTTTTTGATATCAATGCTACCTCTGTTCTCAGAGTCTTGAATGCTTGCGACGTAGCAAAAGTAAAAGGTCTTTTGCAAGTTTCCTCAGCTGAAATCTATGGAGATATGAAAGGTAAAATTAAAGAAACCGACTCTGTGGTCCCACACTCAACTTATGGCGTGTCTAAAGTTGCTGCTGACGGTCTGGTGCAAGTTCGCTGGCGCGAAGCAAAAGTCCCCTCTATTGCTATGAGACAGTTTAATTGTGTTGGAGAAAGAGAAACACATGAATATGTTATTCCTGAGATTATTCAACAGTTGGCTAAGTCATCTACGGTAAACCTGGGAAACAACTCTTTTAGAGACTTTCAATATGCTGGTGACGCTGTAAGGATGGCAGTAGAACTTCTTGAAAAAGGAGAATTCGGTGAAGTCTATAATATGGGAAGTGAAGGCGGTATTCAAATTTACGACTTAGCTAATCTCATCGGAGAAATCATTGGTCATGAGGAAGTGACGATTAAGACAGAGTCATCCCGCCAACGCCCTTGGGAAATCTGGCACCTACAGTCTGACAACACTAAATTGTATTCAGTAATTGAATCACGTCCTACGGTTACTTTGCGAGAATCCTTGGAAAAGACTGTAAAATTTTACTTTGATAACGGGCATTCCTGGGATTATTAAAATGTTAGCTCCTTATCTTGAATTAGAGAAAAAATATGCAGAATATATCGGCACCAGCGGCTGTGTGACTACTAACACTGGGACTTCCGCTCTACATACAGCTCTAGAAGCTTTAGAGCTTAATCCAGGAGATGAAGTCATTGTACCTGAATTTACAATGATAGCTTCAGCTTGGGCTGTTGTATACGCTGGTCTTAAACCAGTTTTTGTTGATTGTCAACATAATCTTTTGATTGACCCTAATAAAATCGAAGAGAAAATAACACCTAGAACTAAAGTTATTATGGTTACCCATGTCTATGGTCGTGTTTGTGAAATGAAGAGAATTCATGGAATAGCTAAAAAATATGGTTTAAGGTTGATTGAAGATGCTTGCGAAGCTCAAGGGGCGAGATATGAAAATGAAAAGAAGGTTGGAAGTCTAGACATTGGTTGCTTTTCATTTTATAGAAATAAAATTATTTGTGCTGAAGAGGGCGGCGCGATTACTTCAAATGATGAAGATTTCCTAAAGAAGTGTTCTGATTTGAAGAGCATGTCTTTTGGTTCAGAACACAATTATCTCCATGGAAAGATCGGATTTAATTATAGAATGACAGATTCCCAAGCAGTTTTGGCATTGAAATCTCTTGAAAATGTTGAAGAAAATCTAAAAGCTAGAAAGCTAGTTGAAAGCTGGTACAATAAACATCTTCCTTATAAATTTCAAAATTCTCTTTGGTTAGAAAGAAGTGTAGTTTGGGTTTATGACATTAGAGTCGACTCTCAAATCAAAGATGACCTCGTCGCGTTTTTAAATAGCAAGGGAATAACTGCTCGGCACAGCTTTAAGCCAATGTCTATGCAACCAACATTCAATTATAATTATAAAAATTTAGTTTCATATCGAGCTTCGAAAGAAGTTTGTTATTTGCCTGTCATACCCGAAATGGATGAACCGGAAGTGGTTAAAATTTGTAATTTAGTTAAGGAATTCTTTAAATGAAAAAAACAATTGGGATTATTGGATACGGGTTTGTCGGTAGAGCGGTATCTCAACTTTCGGAAGTATACGAGGTCAACATTTATGATCCGTTCGTAGAACAGTATAGTTCACTAGAAAATAAGAATGCATCTTATCTTAGTGATTACGTGGTGGTGTGCGTACCAACTCCAACAAATTCAGATGGTTCGTTGGAGTTGGGATTGGTAGATAGTTGTGTTTCTGAATGGTCGACAAAAAATAGAAATAGTCTAGACCTTAAAAATAAAGAGTCTATTTTGATTATTAAATCTACTATCGAACCAGGTACTATTAAAAAGCTTTCGAGAAAACATAACACAAAAAAGATAGTCCATAATCCAGAATTTTTGACTCAACGTACTGCAATGGAAGATTTTAGAAATCCTGTAGAAGTGATAGTCGGCGGCGAAGATCCTAAAGTAGTTGATAGTGTCTTGAATTTGTATAGAGGTTATTATGTTTCTGGAGATAGAGAACCAAAATATTATGGGACAAGTTCCAAAATGGCTGAACTAGTAAAAATAACTAGAAATTCTTTTTATGCTGTTAAGGTTTCTTATTTCAATGAAATAAAAGAGTTGTGCACAAAAATCGATGTAGATTACAAACAGTTCAGAGAAATTTTTACTTTGGGCGGAGACCATCCTTGGATCTCAAAACAACATACACAAGTACCTGGTCCAGATGGTAAGGTTGGTTTTGGCGGTGCTTGCCTTCCGAAGGATTCACAAGGACTAGTAGAATTATCAGAAACACTTGGAGTGTCGATGACGACTCTTAAAGGTGCGATTAAATCAAATAAAAGGAGAAGATAATGAAATTAAGTAATCAAATGGTTGGAGCGGTCATGATGGCACTTCAAAATAGTCTGATGAACCAAACCGATATTCAACCGGAATTCGAAGGTTGGGAAGTATTCTTAAAGGATGGAGAACTTTTTGTTGAAAATCCTCCACAAGTTAATTTTGAAGAAGATCTTGATGAGACTGATGACATCTTAGATTTTCTCACAGAACCAACTGAGTAAAATAAAAATGCCTCGATATGAATACAAGTGTAAAGACTGTGAAAATACTGTTATACTAAGCCACAGTAGAAAGGATGTCGTTGCAGTTAAGATCTGTCCTAATTGTGACAGCTCTTCTGAACTTGAAAGAATCTATTCTTTTTCGATAAGCAAGGATGCAGTTCAAAAAGAAAACAAACCAGGTAGTTTAGTAAAATCACACATCGAAGAAGCTAAAGAAGAATTGAAAGAAGAAAAGAAAAAATTAGTTGAGAAGGATTTTAAAGTATGTTAAGTTTTACCGTTGTTTTATTATTGTCGTTAGCACTTAATGTTATTACGATCTGGTATATTATAAAACTTCTCAAAAAATATGTACCTATTTCTGAGGATCTTATCGACTTGTTCGAAAAATTGGAAGAATATCATTTTCATGTTAAGACGGTATCGGAAATGCAATCTTTTTATGGAGATGAAATTCTTTTGAATCTTTTACGACATTCTAAAACAGTAGTTCACGAAGTAGGGGAGTTTAAGAAAGCTTATTCTCTATTGGATGAACCTGACGAAGTTCTAGAACTTGAAGAAGGAGAAGAAGTAGATGACGACCCCGAGAATAAAGACGACGCCCGCGAAGCGTAAGCGCCGCTCAAAAGGAAGATTATACTTTACGCAAGAGCATCAAGATGCAATTGTAGCTTTTGCAAAATCAGATAATCATGAAGAAAGAGAAAAACTTTATCGTGACTTGATAGGACCAACTTTCAATGAGTTGGTTGATAAGATAGTTTTTACTTATAAATTTAATAGCTTACCGAATATCGAAGTTTTAAAACACGAATGTAAGGTAGATCTGACTACTATTTTAGGAAAGTTTGATCCTGACAAAGGATCAAAAGCTTTTTCATATTTTAGTGTTATAACTAAGAATTGGTTTATTCATAAAACAAAAAAGACGGCAAAACAACGCGAGCGCGAAGTATACCTCGAAGATGTGAAGCGTGAATCTGATTTTATCACCTTATCAGAAGAAAACCAATATCACAATAAGAGAGAATACAAAGAATTTTGGTTAAGTCTTCGTGAAGAGATCGTTAACTGGGAGAAGATGGAACTTAAAGAGAACGAACAAAAAGTTCTCAAAGCTATAAATATTTTATTTGACAATGCGGAAGATATTCCTATTTTTAACAAAAAAGCTGTGTATCTCTATTTAAGAGAGATAACAGGTCTCAACACAAAACAGATTGTAAACAATCTTAATAAACTTAGATCTAAATATGAACTTTTTAGAAAGAAGTGGGATGAAGGAGAGATATGAGTAAGCTTAAAGAAATTTTAGAAAAGACTCTTACTTCAATCGACAGCGATAGAACTGACGCTAAACAAATGTTTGATGATATCGCTTCTCATATCGGCAAATCAGCGGATAAATATGCCACTCTAGGTCTGACAGCTGCTAAGTTTTTAGAAACACTTCAGAAATCAAATGAGCAGAGAGTTAAGCTTCTTAGTATTTTTTCTAGTCGTCTTGAAGATGAAGATGATTTTGGAGAAGTCTCTAAGGAAGAAGCTGATGCAATTTATGAACAGTTTGAAGAAGAAGAAAACGAAGTAGTGGTTGAACCGATTGAGGAAATTAAGGATGGGTCGTAAGAATTTTAAATATGGAGATTTAAATCCTGCTAATCATCCTCAAGATGGTAGAACACTCGATCCAGAATCATTTACTGGTGCTGGCAATTTAACAGAAGCTGCTCGCCGTGTCAACACTCCAAATTTTATTGAAAAACTTGGTTTTCCTTTAAAAGGAATTGTGATTCGTGTCGAAACGAATCATAAAGGAAAACCAGAAGCTTCAAGCAATTCTAACGAAGGTTGGGGCGCTTGGTCATATAGTTCTACCCTTCCGCAACCTCAATTATGGCGTTGTCGAGTAAGAATTCCTGAGTTGCACGCCCACCTCCCGATTCCGTTTGATTTTGGACCCGAGGGGCTAAATTCTATTATGGCTTTATATCCAGTTTTTCAAGCTAAAGATGAAGCGACGGCACCACCGATTGTCGGAGAAATTTGTTATGTAGATTTCGGTGACAGAGAAAGATTCGAAGATCCAATCTTTTTAGGAATGATTAAAAGTGGTGGAACCCCAGTTGAAGGCGGTACATCTTCTGAGAATTCTAACCCTGTTCCTTCTTTAGTCATTAACGAAAATCCTGGTCCTTTAAGCGTCCAAGCGCCGCCAGGAGATTCCATTGGATCTTCTTTTGAAATAGAGCCAGAGCTTGACGCTCAAAGTCAAGTTCCTGTAGTCGTTCCGCCCAAAGAAACTTTCAAGTGTACAGATACCAAAAATCCTTCTAACAATCCTCCAAGTTGTGGACCCCTTGTTTCTACGTCTCCTGGTGAATACGAAACTGCTGAGCGCGGACGTTCAACTGGCAAAAAAGAAATGGCAACATGGAACAATCGTTCTCGTAAAGACGTATTGGTTTTAGCTGCTTCTAAACATACTCTAGAGTTGATGGAAGCAGCTTTTATAAAAGATACTGGAATTAAAGATATTGATATAAAGCGTTTTATCGTTTCAGGTTTTAGAAATTTAGAACATCAAGAATGCCAAAGAAAAAAATATGAAGAATGTCTTAAAGAATGGAAGCGAAAAGGAGGTAAGCGTCCTACTAGAAGAAACCCACCCGATAAAGGAGCCCTTTTAGATGAGCAACCATCCGCAGTTGCTAAATCAGGTTTTTCAAAACATAACTCTGGTCTGGCAGTGGATTTTGATCACGACGGTAAGGGAAAAGGTAAAAAATCTAGATCAATAGCTTTGTGGATTTGGTTGCAAAAGAATTCTAGAAAATTTGGCTGGGTCAATCCAGCTTGGGCTCGGAACAACCCAGCTGAGCCATGGCATTTCGAGTTTAATGAAAGTCTTGCGAAGAAAAATGGTATGCTTCCGCAGTGAGATAAAAAATGAGTCAAAAAGCAGTAGATCACTCAGGCGAGACTAGAGAGCAAGGAATACAAAGAAGATCTTTGTCCAAGTCAACATCTATCCACACAAAAGGGATAGCTGGTGGAGTCTTGCCTGAACCGATTCCGAAATTTAATAGAACAAAGAGTGAGAAAATTATTGAAGGTTCAAACAATACCTTTATTGTTTTGGGTCGCGATAGACCAGCAAGCAGACTCAGTGGTTTCGGAGGAACAGGAGACACGCAAGCAGGCGCAATTGATTTGGTTGTTGGCAGACTTGGACCACTAGTTCAAGCTAACGTTTGGGCAGATAATGATTTCTTAAGAGACTCAGCTCGAATTTATATTAGTCAAAAATCGAATGTTGATGATAATTTTAGATTATCAGATGGAACAGTGGGGAATGCTAAAGGTTCCTCCGCTATTGCTTTAAAAGCTGATGACATCAGAATTATCGCTAGAGAAGGGATCAAATTAATTACTGGTACTGACAGAGAAAACTCCAGAGGCGGCAGCGTCGACGCCATTGCTGGAATTGATTTGATTGCAGGGAACGATGGGTCTGTAGCCAAAAACGCTGGTGAAACAGGTTTACAACCTATAGTTAAAGCGAAGAATACAGAAGAAGCTTTGGACAAAATGTTGAAACTTATTTCAAGTCTTGGTGGTATTGTATCTGCTTTTTTACAGTCACAAATGACTTATAACTCAATTCTAGGAACTCATTTCCATGTGTCACCTTTTTACGGTATTCCAACGACCCCTTCATCTCTCGCTTCATCAGGAGCTAGCACAGCTGCTACTAATATGATGAACGATTGTATTTCAGGTCTGCAAAAACACAAGTCTAACATTTCTAGTGTTAGGAATACTTATCTCAAAACCCACGGTAAAAAATATATCGGAAGCCGTTACAACAATACCAACTAACATGCCAATATCTCAAAAATTTGTTATAGATCTTCGAAGACTGCGAAACGATACTAGTAAGGTCTCATCCTTGTTGACTAAGCTCGGAAAAGATATGAATTTTGCTGGTTTTTATACACCAGGATTTGATTTCGCTATCCAAGCTAATGCAATTTTGTTGTTTCCTGAATCATTGCGTGCTCTTATAAACTTCAACGTAAAAGAGATGAATAACCACGATGCATTTAATAATGAATGGAAAGGTTATACTTCCTATGATTTTGTTGAGTTAGCTGTTGATTTATCTTACAACGTTATTACTTCGATTCGACTTCTAGGAGACACCAAGAAGAAGACTATCGAACAAATTCGTTTTGCTTTGTTCGATATTGATAATGAATTATTCACTCCAACAACTATAAATACTGTTTCGAATATCAAAGAAATTTCTGATGGCATCACGGAATTTTTTGGTGCTGATAACACGTCTCTTTCCTGTAATGTAAACAGTTCTTCCTCAAGAGTTCCGTTGTTGCAAAATCGTATTAATTCGAATATTGAGTGGTCTAACTATATCAAAGAATATGTTATTCCAAAGCCTAAAATCCTCTCTTTAGAAGTAAACGTAAATCTCCAGTGTGGTGGAGAGGTTTTTGCTTCCTTCCTTAGTGAATTTGAAACAAAATCATTTAAAACTGATGAAGAGAAGATTGCAGAAGAACAAATTTGGGAAAGTGTTGAGTTTAAAAAACAAATTTCTGAAATGCAAAGCAGATGTGTTGAAGTGATAAACACCTCAGCAGATATTTTGGAGGATCCGACCGCTCTAGTCAATAAGATTCAGACGTTAGGTGACGCATATTCACAATTTTTTGATAAAATTTCTTTGGAATGTTTGATCAAATCTGCCATGAAGTGTATTGCTCCGCCTTTAACATGTAAAGAAATACTTGCTGGTTTTGAACTTAAAGATATTGAAAGTAAGATTGAGTTAGCTTTCCCGAACGTACCTAGAATTGCTTCTCTTGTTAAGAAAGCAGCTACAAATGCGAGAACATCTTTTTCAGACGAATTTGAAGCAGCAAGTGCGTTTTTAGACGAGATTGAAGAGGTCATCGATTTGGAAGTAATCTGTGATGTAGCTAAATTTAATTTAGCATTTCAAATACCGACAATTGAACTTCCAGAACTTCCTATAATTGATTTATTTGCTTCTGTAGAAATAGCTATTGAAGACGCTATTTTATCCGCATTGACTGTTTCAATTTTAGAAATGTTGTTGAAAATCCTTGAAGATTTACAGTCTTGTAATAATTTGGACTCTTTCATCGCAGGGGCAATTAACGGACAAATTCCTACACCATCTGGGTTAAACAATGATCTGAACAAGATGTTTGGTTTACTTGTTGATAGTGATCCTTTGGGAACATCTCGCGATATAGTTTCATCTCTTGGCTCTAAATGGCAGAACTTTGTGAAACAGGCAGAACCATTATTAAATGAACAAGTAAAATTAGAGAATCAAACGAATCCTGAGGTACTTGGAGAGGCTGCTCAACTCCGTAATCAGATAGACTCTTATGGTGGATTGGAGAGCTTACTGGAAGCTGTAGAGGGCAACATAGGAGTTGCTGCTGCTAGAGCTGTCTTTGTTGCGTTCTTTCAAGGACAAATTAATTTTTCTCAACTATTAGTATTCCAAGGTACCGACGGTGCTACTGCTCTTCGAGCTTTTTTTAACGAAATTGGTTTGTTTGAAATAGACGAAGAAGAAAAAAGTTTCGTCTTAAGAATGTCAGATGAACAATCGATTGTAGTTTTCAATGCCATTGGAAGAGCATCTAGAGCAAATATTGATACGAGTGGCGCTGCTTTAGTCGACGCCATCGGCGGTTTATTAAATGATGTTGTAGCCGTTCTTTCTCCCGCTGATACTTTGAATCTTTTAGCAGGAACTCCTTCCCTCAAAGTGGTAGAAGTTATTATAGAATTGATCAAAGTTAGTAGGGAAGAGATTCATTTTATAAATAAACCAGATCAAATTATCCAACTTTTTAAAACTCTTGGGGATGCAACTGGAACATCAGCTATGAAAAATGGTGTTGTTTTAGCTTCTAATGTTAGAAGAAACAGAGATATTCCAAGAAAATTTTGTCCTGAAGACGATGAAGCGCTTAGGTTGCAAGAACAGATTCTCATTAGAAGTTTCCCACCTGAAGAGGTCCGAACTATAATTGATGAAATTATTGAAAAGCGTAGAATTCGTTACAACGAGTTAGGTGATATTTTAGTTCGTCTTGGCGACGATGACTTTTCTCCTACCGAGATACTGGAACCAATTCTTTGTGGTTTTAATCCAGATGGTTCACGTCCAGCTATAGTTGACGACGCTTTGAACACAACAATTAACACGATTTTTGAATCAACTAAAATGGCTTTCGACAGAGAGATTCCAAGATATCCAGATGCCTTATCCTCTGAGGAAAAAATAACAAGAATTGTCCCAAGAACAATCAGAAGACGCGGTGATCGACCAGTGTTTGGCTCCGACGACGGAAATTTGTTTGGAACTTTTACAACTTTTCTTGAAGGTCTTGGCTTAGACAATCCTTTTGATAGTGAAGGCAACTCAGAAAGAATCATAAATCCCGAATGGTCAAAAATTGTCTCACAAGGGCTCGTTCCCCCAGAAGGTGATGGCTCGGCACGAGATAACAGGTTAGGACCATTCACAGAAGGTCCTCCTGCACCAATTCAGGATGTTGTTAAGAGAGTGGGTGTTAATTTCAAAAGAGCGTTTAAATTCGAAGACGCGGTTACTATTAAACAGTCGAATGAAAATTCTTTTGAAGTACAGATAAAAGGAAGTCTCCCTGTGCAATCCCCTGTACAGCAGTTTTCTCCTGTTCCTGCTACGCCGCCAAGTTGGGTAATTTCATACAAAGAACAAGACCAAATTTTAAGTTTGTCTCTTGCTGCTCAAGGTTTTTTCTATTCTTCTAGACTTGGGCGAGTTGAGTTCTCTGATAATTTTCATTTTTCCGAAGACTTTAGTAGAGATCTTTCCCCGGAAATTCTGGAAAGAACAGCAGAATTGAACAGATCAGTAGATGGTGTTAACTCTAAGCCAGAAATATTTTCAAGTCTCTTGAAAGAGAAACTTACTCCGGCTATTGAAGCTCAAAACGTAAATCTTTTCGAAGCATCCGCCGAGTTGTTTTTTAAAGATAGATACGAAGAGTTTGTTAAAAGTTTTCTTACTAATGCTGGAAAGAAGATAGCGAATAATAGATTATTAAAGAAGATTCCGAATCAAAGCTTAGATCATCTTGGTCCTGGAACTTCTGAATTCAATTCCAAAGAACAAACAGAAACCTTAATTTTAAACTTGATTAATTTTTCTGCAACTCCAACAGACGGACAAAAAAGATGTAAAGCTGATCCTCACTTGCTCGATTTAGAATTTATCAAATCAATCGTTAAAAGTGAATATGATAAAGATTGTGAAACAGAGAGCAATAATGATGGAGTTAGTCGCTCTAAAGGACCTATGAACTCATCAGGTTTTGTTGGCGTTGTACTTACCGTCGTCAGATTATATGTTATTGAATACGTTCTTCGTGGGTTGTTTGTATTTGATGAATATGGTTATAAAACAGAATTCGCCGAAGACCAATTGTTGATTGATTATGTCTCATTTAGGATAAAGAAGGATCTTGAGAGACAAGGTGAATTAGCTCAAGGTACAAGATATTACGACGCTTTCGAAAGAGAGGTTGTAGTTGCTTACAAAAAACTTCTTAAAAATGAAGATTTCGGAATTGAAGAAGAAGAACTTCCTCTTGCTGGTCCTGATGGCGTCCCCGCCGAACTTAAGATTCTCGTGAGAGAACAATTGAAATCTGTTCTTGAGAAGATTGGAGAGATCGTAGGAGTGAATTCTGATTCACTTGAAGATAATCTTATTAAAGACTTGTTGTCGAATGTTCCAAATCTAGATACTTTTTCTTTATTTGGAAATGGCACAGTAGAAAATTCTGATTATACCTCTTTAGATTCAAGAATGTCTTCTTTATTCCAACCAGAAAGAAAAGAAAGTATTCCTTTTCCACCAGTTCCGCCCCAAGTAGCTGCTATAACCGATTCTGAAGGAAAATACGCTATTGAACGTTATATTCGTGTTCCTTTGTCCTCGAACGAAAGTTTAAGAACAGAACAGCAACGAACTGGACTCAAAGACGTAGTAAACTTTAAAAACTTTGAAGAATTCTTAAGTAACAATGAACAATTCAATAATAAAAGAATGGAAGAACTTTTTGAGGAGCCTTTTAAATATGGTTATAGATTAGTGTTTATTTCACCAGTTTCTGCTGAAGCAGCCACTGTTCCTGAGATAAACAATAGCCAAAAAAGTTTTAAATTAAACGGACCAATCAGGATGAACTTGAGAGATTCTGTTTTAAAATCAGAAAAAGCATTTCATGTTCTAGAGAAAGAAAAAACAAACTCAGATGAACCAGTAGGAAAGTTGAATGAGTTCTTGTCTAATTTTGGTCTTGATATCGATGTAGGCTCCACTGTTCCTTCACCAATTGGTGAACCATTAATACCTGAACTTCCAGTCTACAAACAATTTAATACAGTTCCTATTGCTCAAGTAGAAATTTCTATAGATAACTTTTCGAATATTCAAGCAGCACGAGGTAATATTTTAAATGTTTTTAAATCTGATTATGAGTCACGTTTGTTGGAAGAGTTATCTAATTCTGTCGATGTTCGTACTCTATTTGAATATTGTTTTTTCTCAAAAAGACTTATCACTTTCATGTTAATTCAAAGCTCTATGGTTTTGAATAGTGAAGATATGAAATTTTTATTTGAAGGAACAAAAATTGAGCTTAAAAAACTGTTTGATATCTTGAGAAATATGGGAGACTATACTAGCAAGAGTGATGAACAATTCTTAGATGGTGTTCCTGGTAATGCTGGAGCATATAAAGCAGAATTCGACCAAATTGGTAGCCCATCAGGTCCAAAGAGTCCAGATGCATTTTATTTATCATCTATTACTCCAATTTTGATTCTTCGCGGACTCGCTGAACTGATAGACCCAAATATAGCTATAACAGCAAAGATTGTGGCTGCCGGTAACGCTGGTTATTTATTGCCAAAGTTTGTGCGTTTGCCAAATGGAAAGATTAAACTTTCTGGAACTGAAGATAATCCAGGTCCACCAGTAATCCAATTTACTCCTGTTGGAATTATAAACCCCAATACAGGATTCGAGTGTATCGTAAGAGCGTCTGATGACCTCCCTTCTTGGGCAGATGAAGAAACTTTGGTAGAATGGAAATCTCCTATTCTTCCTAGTTTTCCAGGACTCCCAGAGTTAACTTTGCCCCCACCAGGTGGACTTTTAACTATCCCGCGTGGTCCAAATCGTGAGATCTTTGGTTTAGACCGTAGTTTTAACACAGAAAATCCTAATTCTGTTGTTTTGAGTGTACCAGAATTCCCAGGAGAGTCTATAAACCTTCCTTATGGTTTAGTATCTTTGGCTTTATTGCCAATGCAGTTGTTTTTCCCGCTTATAGGAAACTTTGCTGGTCCTCCATATAACATTAATATACCACTGGGAATTGAGTTCTTAAAACTCGAACCATTGATTTATCAATTACCAAATTACAAATTTTCTGTTGAAGACACCGATGTGGCAACAGAACTTTTGGCTTCAGAAGGAATTGATTTGGGAGCAGCCAAAAGAATTAAATGTAAAGATAACACTGAGGCAACCTCAGCACCATCAGATATTACAGAGTCTGATCCAACAAACCCTAATTTGCCAAAAACTAGCGATAGTTGTTAAGCATGATAATTACTTAGGAGGGAAATCATGGCTTCATTTACACCAAAGCTTCCATTGAGTTTCGGAGATTCGCCTGACTATCAAAACATAGTTGCGATTAAAGAATTGGTAAAACAAAATTTAAAGAACTTATGCTTAACTATCCCAGGAGAAAGGTTGATGGATAGCGATTTCGGCGTAGGTCTGAAAACTTTCTTATTTGAACAAAACTTGGAAACTACATATGGTGACATATCAGCTAAAATAGAAGAACAAGTAAATATCTACATGCCATTTGTTGAAGTTGATGATATTATAGTTATCCCAGATGAAGATAATGAAAATCTAATACGCGTACAGGTGCAATATTATGTTACTCCAACATCTCAAAGTGATATCCTAAAATTATCAATAAATAGATAACTACTTATAAGGTGAAAAATGTATTGGTCTGACCAATAAAATCAAGGAGTCTTTACTATGCCTAAAAAAAACGTGCCAATCTCTTATTTTTCCAGAGATTTTGAATCAATCAAAAAGTCTTTAGTTGAACATGCGAAAAGATATTATTCTGATTCATTTACAGACTTTAACGAGGCTGGATTTGGTTCGCTTTTTCTAGATACTGCTGCATATACTGGGGATATTCTCTCCTTTTACTTAGATTATCAGGCAAATGAATCTTTTTTAGAAACAGCAAACGAGTATGATAATGTTTTGCGTCATGCTAAGCCATTGGGTTACAGATTACAAGAAAACCCTTCATCACATGGAGTTTTGACTTTTTTTGTTCTTGTGCAAGCAAATGAAGTGGGTCTTGGTCCAGACTCTCGATACATTCCTATTTTAAAAAAGAACAGTATATTTTCTGCCAAAAATGGTAATAACTTTACTTTAGTAGAAGATGTGTTTTTTGGCGACCCGGATAATGAAATTGTAGTTGCTAGAGTCGACGACATTACTGGTCTGCCAACTTCTTATGCGATTCGCGCTTTTGGAAGAGCGGTCTCTGGACGTTTGGAAGAAACCTTCATTACTGTTGGAGATTTTGAAAGATTTCTTACTGTTTCTCTTGATATAGGAAATGTTGCAGAAATTATCTTAGTTGAAGATGCAGAAGGTCACGAGTATTATGAAGTTGATTTTTTATCGCAGGATGTAGTTTACAAATCAGTACTAAATCGTTCGTCAGACTCGCAAAACGCCCCTGACTTGTTAAAACCTTTTACGGTCCCCCGTCGCTTTATTGTTGATAGAAAAGAAGGAAAAGTATTTCTTCAATTTGGTTCTGGCAACGATGATTCGGATAGAACTTCAGAAAGAATTGTTGATCCTTCTCGTGTAATTTTAGATGTACATGGTCGGACAAGTATACCAGATACTTCTTTCGATCCTACTAATTTAATTAAAACAGATAAGTTTGGAATCTCTCCAGCTAATACAACTTTAAGAGTTGTTGTTCGAGCGAATACCGTTGATAACGTAAATGCATCCTCTGATTCTGTTGTCGAAACAGTAAATGCTAATTTTGATTTTAATGATTTACCCACTTTAGATAGAGGATTGGTAAACTCAGTAAAAGCTTCGATTGAAGTGACTAATGAAGAGCCACTTATAGGAGATGTTACTCTCCCCGACGCCCAAGAATTAAAACTTCGTGTATACAACTCTTTTGCTTCTCAAAATAGAGCAGTAACTTTGCAAGATTATATAGCTTTGGTATATAATATGCCATCTGAATTTGGTTCTGTCAAAAGAGTAAATGTTGTTAGAGATCCAGATTCTTTTAAAAGAAACTTGAATCTTTATACGATTTCCGAAAATCAGAATGGAACATTGACTCCGACTTCCACTACTATAAAACAAAATTTGAAAGTTTGGCTAAATAAAAACAGAATGATTAACGATACAATTGATATTCTAGATGCTAAAATAGTAAATTTAGGAATCAGTTACTCAGTAGTTGGTGATCTGGAAAGAGATAAATATGATATTTTAGCAGATGCGAACTTTGCTGTGTCTAATCTTTTTAATAGTGTAAAAGATATTGGAGAGTCTCTATTTATCACGGATGTTTATGACACTTTAAAGAGAGTTTCTGGTGTAGTCGACGTTATAAGAGTGAAAGTGTCTCAAAAAGTGGGAGGGGTTTACTCAGATATACGTTTTAATATAAACGAGCAAACATCAGCCGATGGACGTTATATTGTAGCTCCTGCTAATGTAATTTTTGAAGTTAAATATCCGATTGATGATATTAAAGGAGAAGTTAAGTAATGGGAATAAAACGTTACGTCGCCACAAAAGACTCAACAATTACGGATGCCTATAAAGACAATCTTACTGACCGAGCCACTAATTCTAATATGGGCGCCAGCGATATCTTAGAAGTTTTTTCTATCTTTGGACAAGCAACTTCGACGGCTGTTGTAACTGGAACTGATCTCTATACGCTAGAAAACATTTTTACTTCAAGCGTTTCTCAGGCTAGTGATGCGTTTGGACAAGGTCTTAGTAGATATGAAGATATTATGGCAATTGGATCACCCGCATGGTCAGGGTCTTACACCGCCGAGGGCAAAGTAACTGTATTTAGAAGCTCAAGTATTGGTTGGTCTGAAGAGGCAACTTTGTTAAGTTCTAATCCTGAAGTTTCATCGAATTTTGGTTTGGCGGTGGAAGCCTATGAAAATTTTATTTTAATTGCGAAACCACACTTTTCAAATACTACAGATCCATCAGGAAGTGTTGAACTATTTCATAGCAATAGTTCAGGTTGGACGAGTGTTCAAATTTTTAGCGGTTCAAATTTATTTTCTGGGGCTTCTCAGTTTGGTTATAAAATGGACCTGGACTATCGAAATAATAAATTAATTGTTTCAGCTTATTTATCTTCTAAAGCTTTCATTTTTTCAAGCGGAAGTTCTGGTTGGGTTGAAGAAACCGTTTTAACTGGTCCAGCAGCACAAGCCTTCGGTAATGATGTGGCTATAGAAGAAGATTATGCTGTCGTTGGTTCTTCCTACCGTTTTGATGTTAGTTCTATTACTGGATCGGCTTATATTTTTAAAAGTGGTAGCTCTGGTTGGGTTGAAGAAGCTATCTTGACATCGTCCGAATCAGCATTAGATGATTATTTCGGGTTTGGAGCAATTTCAATTTCATCTAACAAAGTTCTTGTTGGCGCCCAGCTCGGTGACGGCTTTAATGGGTCTGCTTATCTGTTTCAAAGCAGTAGTTCAGGTTGGTCTGAAAGCCAAGTTTTCAAAGATCCGCTCGCGACATTCGCCGAGGTTTTTGGGGTTTCTGTTAGAATAACGGGTTCTTTTGCAGTGATTGGTCGCGCTGGTGGCGGAACCAATACACCTGGATTCAGAATCTATGAAGCAGAAACCGGAGATTATATTGAAACTCAGTTTATAACTTCTTCTGTATTATCTTATTCTAGTCTCATAGATGTTTACAGGGATAGTATCTTAGTAGCAACTGCTGATTCTACAAACGGAAGATTTATGGAGTTGTATTCTTATGACCCAATTGTATCAAGTTTCGCTGATGCCATTGAATCTTCAAGACTCTTAGTGGAATTCCCAGTCACAGATATAATAAACGATAGAGCAGCAGGAAATTTACCTGCAAGTGGAAGTGTTAGTTTTTACCTTAACCTAAGTAATGCTCCTCACGGAGAGAACACACCTAAAGACTTTGATCTTGTGGTTGCGCCAATCTCTCAATCTTGGACAGAAGGTTTCGGACAAGATATGGAGTCTTACGAAGATTTAGGTCCAGTTAACTGGAATACTGCTTCAACAGGAAACGTCTGGAATAATTCAGGAGGTGATTATTTGTCTTCTCCAGTTTACACTTCTAGTTTTTCTATTGGTGATGAAGATTTGAATGTCGATATTACAGAGTTGGTCGAATCGTGGATTAGTGGTACAGTTTCGAATAATGGTTTAGGAGTCAGACTTGCTCCGACTTATGAGAACAGCACAACAACTTCTTTCTTTACTAAAAGATTCTTTGGCAGGAGAACAGAACACTTCTTTAAAACTCCATGGATTGAAGCCCGCTACAACAATGCAATTAAAGACAATCGAAATAGTTTCTATGCAAGCAGTTCTTTAGTCCCAGCATCAGAAAATCTAATGACGCTGTTTTTATACAATAAAACTAGAAAAGGTCTTAAAAACATTCCATCTATCGGAACAGGACCAATTTATATGAGTTTGTTCTCAGGAACTCTTGGACCCAGTGGAGCCGAACTTCTTCTCCATACAGGAGAATTAGCTATTACAGGCGGCGCCACTGATACTGGAATTTATACTGCTTCAGTCGCAATAGACACTCAATTTACTCAAGTGTGGGATGTTTGGCATAATAATCTTACTGGAAGTTCTAGGATCGAATACTTTACGGGAAGTGTGATTATTGCTTCTCAATATGCGGCATCTGATGATTTTGAAATTAGTGATTATGTTTTAAACATTACGAATTTAAAGCCGGAATACTCAAAATCAGAAGAAGCAAGATTCAGATTATTTACAAGATTGAAAGATTGGAACCCTACGATATATACTATTTCAATAGCAAACATAGAAAATGAAATTATCGAAGAGGCTTATTACAGAATTTTTAGGGTTATTGACGATTTTGATGTTGTTCCTTATAACACCGGTAGTGATAATGCTACACTCTTAAGTTATGATAAAGTAGGAAATTATTTAGATTTTGATATGTCTATTTTAGAATCAGATTATCAATATGGAATTCAATTTACTTTTAAATTGGAAGATAAGTACTACGAACAACCAGAAACTTTTCACTTTCGGGTTAGATAGGGAACAACAATGCTTAAAAATCTATTTGGCAAAAAGTCTCAAAAATTATTAGTTACCGCAACGACCAATAGGGACTTGAAAAACGAAACAGAATCAGAAGATTTTGTTAAAGCGAATATCATTGATAAGGAACGCTTTGTTCCTACTGTTGATTTTTCAGATCCAAATAATTTTGCTAGATTTGCTTCCGCTTCTAAATATTATGTCGATGCAATCAATATGATCCAACGGTCATATCCCTACGATGGTTCTTTAGCTGAAAAGTTGAACTTTCACAATGACTCAGTTGATTTTCATAACTATCTTTTTGAAAATGAATATCCCCGTACTAATGGATACATTAAGATCGGCGAGAGTTACGGAAGTGTCACTACTGCTTCTCATGGTTACGATACTCCTTCTGCTTTAGAATACATTTCTTTTAAAGGTGGTCCAAACGCAGCGGTCAGTGCTTCGTCTAAAACTTTAAAAACTCTCTTCAAAGAAGCAAATATTTACGATGTTGAAGACGATAGAACCTCAAATCTAGAAATGAATGCTAGCGGTGGCACCTCAGTAGAGTTTTGGCTCAAAAAAACAAACTTCTCAGGTTCTCAGAAACAAGTTGTTTTTGATCTTTGGAATAGCAGTTCTTTTGGCACTGATGAATACGGTCGTTTTCGAATCGAGGTGTCAGGAAATCAATTTTTTGTAGAATATAGTTCTGGTTCGGCAGGAGTATTTAATACTCCTTTAGGACAAAATTTAAATATTACTGGATCAGATTGGAAACATTATGGCTTCTCTATTGAAAACACAGGAAGTTCTCTTTCTATGCGTTTTTATGTTACAGGAACTCTTAATGACTCTTCGATAACTGGTTCTTCAACAGGTTTAGTTGCTGGTCCGATGCTTGGGTTTATAGGTGCGTTGCAAACGCCAGTCTCTGGTACTTCTGGTTCCCTAGGAGATGCTAAATTATCCGGTTCTCTTGATGAATTTAGATATTGGAGAACTAAAAGAACAGACAAAAAGATAAAAAGATATTGGTTTCGACAAGTTGGTGGTGGAACAAACACCGATGAAGCAAATACCGATTTGGGAATTTATTACAAATTCAATGAAGGAATCGTTGTAACTGGAGCTATCTTTCAGGCAGATAAAACGGTGTTAGATTATAGTGGTCGTGTATCAAATGGTACGTGGGTTGGCTACACTGCAACTTCAAGAGATACTGGTTCTGCTATGGTAGAGTCAGGCGCTTCCGCATTTGAATTTAAAGATCCAATTCTTAATTCAAGCCACCCAAGGCTTATTTCTTTACGAAACGCTAAGATTCTAACTGGTAGTCTTCACGATCAGGAAAACAGTTCTTACGTCTTTAACTCATTTCCTTCATGGATAACCGAGGAAGACGAAGTCTCTGGTGAACCTCTTAAAGACCTGGTTCAAATCACTGGTGAATTTTTCGATGACATGTATTTGAAAATTGAAGCCTTGCCTTCAATTAAAGACGCGGTTTATCGTTCTGGCAAACCACTTCCTTTTGCTTCTAGACTGTTAGAATCCTTTGGTTTTACAGCTCCAGAAATCTTTACAAAATCATCTATCTTTGAAGAAATTCTTTCAACTGATAACGAAAGAGAATTCGAAGAAAAACTTCATAATGTTAAAAACCAAATTTATCAAAATATTTATAACAATTTGATTTATATCTATCGTTCTAAGGGAACTGAAAAGTCAATTAGAAATTTAATTAGATGTTTTGGTGTCGACGATGAATTGATCAAAATTAACATGTATGCTGCTGACGGAGTAGACTATAAACTGGAAGATAGCTACCGTTACACAAGCGTTAAGAAAAATTATGTGGACTTTAATGATACTGATAGATTCGATTCTAATGTGTATCAAATGACTGCCAGCGGCAATTCTAATAGTCTTTCATACATTTCAGGAAATGTTGCTTCTGGTCTTGTAGGAACTACATTTGAATGTGAAACTATATTCCCGAAGAAGTTCGAAAAATCTAGTGAATTATTCTTTAGAACAGATTTTGTTTCTTGCTCATTGTTTGGAATGCATGAAGCCGACACGTCTTCGGGCTCCAACACTACGTTCTTTGGTTCTGACAGAGCTGAATTGAGTGTCTTTGCGATTCGTCCTGAAGAAGAATCAAAAGATGCCTATTTTATGTTAACTTCTTCTTACCTCGGTTTAGAGTTGACTAGCAGTACTTACAGAGATGTGTACGATAATGAGAAATGGAATTTTGGTGTACGTTTCCACCACGAAAAATATCCTTTATCTGATGGAGTGACAGGAAGTTCTACCGGCAATTATAATATTGAATTTTTCGGTGTTAACGCAGTTTTAGATGTTTTGCAGAATGAGTTTCTCTTAACTTCTAGTGTGACTGCTTCTTTAGCCGAAGGACATTTTACAGCTGCAAAGAGAATTTACGTCGGCGCACACAGAAATAACATGACAGGTTCGGTCTTGACTGGATTAGGCACAAATAACGAACATTTTTCAGATGCAAAGATTTCAGGTGTAAGATATTGGCTTACTAACGTTAGTGATGTTATTCTTCGCGAACACGCTAAAGATCCAACTAACTTTGGTCCTGAACACCCTTATAGAAATATTGATGCTTACTTAACTTCTGAGTTGAATGGAATATTGGTTCCTCAAATTGAGACACTTGCACTTCATTGGGACTTTGACACAGTAACAGGGTCGGACAATGGAAGTGGCATTGGTCCTTCAAACACTTCTGACGCCAAATTTTTGGTAGAAGACTCATCTTCTGGATCAGTAGATTTACAAACACGATGGAGTTTTATTGGAAATATTTCCAAAGCTCAACACCCTGGTCGCGGAGACTTCTTTTTGAGAAATAACAATCAAGTCGTTCAGCGAGAATACGTTTTTGCTGCTAGAAAAAGATTGCCTGAAACTCTCAATAGCGATGATCTGATTGAAATTCGAAGTCAAGATGACGAAAATTTCACAAGAGATAAGCGTCCAGTAAACCATTATTTTGCTATTGAAAAAAGCATGTATCAGACTTTGTCTGAAGAAATGATTAAGTTTTTTGGTACTATCACTGACTTTAACAACTTGATTGGAGACCCGATTAATCGTTATAGACAAAGATATAATGATTTGGACAAACTAAGAACTTTATTTTTTGAGAGAATTGAAAATACACCTGATTTAGAAAAGTATGTAGATTTTTATAAGTGGATTGACAATTCGATCACTCAAATGACTTTACAGCTCATTCCAGCGTCAGCTAATTTTTCAACTTCTTTAAGCACAGTAATTGAAAGTCATGTTCTGGAAAGAAATAAATATTGGAACAAATATCCTACTTTAGAATTGAAACAAGAGCCTCCTGAAGCTGCTGCGCAATCTATAGGAAAGCATAAATATAATTGGAAATTTGGTCATGCTCCTGTGGGACTACAGCAAAGTGATAATTGTTTGTGGTGGAGAGAAAGAGCGGAGAGAGACAATAAAACAGGTATAGATTTAAATTCTTTACGAGCAAATCTCTTAATAGCAACACTAAGCACTCTTAACAGAAGGTTCACGCAAGTGTATGATCTAAAAAGTAGCGTGACTGTGATAGATAAAGATCCGAAAAGTGTAGAAGTTGCGAAACAAGTAACAAGTTTCGGATCGGGTGGATACTTAGTAGTTGAGGCTACCGATTTCGAGACGCCAAACTGTGACGATGACTCCTAGGTAAAATATGTCAGAAATTTTTAAAACAAAGAAAAAACTTCCTTTTAGTATTGTTAGTTCATCTGTAAAAACAGGTTATAACTCTGAGATTTCTTCTAGTTTTAGACCGAATATTGATATTGCTAACCTGCATGGCGATAATTATTCTTCTTATGAAGACGCTCCAGCTCAAGGACCTTTTACAGAGGCACACGTAGGAGGCAATAAACATCGTCATGCTCCTCTAAACGCCGGTGACGATGACGCTTCAAACCGCGCAGAAGCGTTTTTAATAAACCTTGATACTCCTGGTGAGCTGAGAGTTTATGGTCCAGAAACAGTAGACACAGCTTACCCAAGAGCTTCAATGCTACGAGGAAACGCAGCAAAGAGCCCTCTAAACCTTTCGAACATACAGAGTACTACAGGTTCTGCATTATTAGGAAATTACAAAAATGAATATGAAGTTCTACAGACTTCTGGTAGAACAGTCAATAATAGATTCATAAAGAACGACGGAGAAATCGCCGTTCTCAATCCGATCACATTTTTTGTAACTGGTGCTGCTGAATATACGCTTCCAAGTCGCGAAAACACTGAGACAAACAAGTTTATTTTTGTTGAAAGATTTAATGCACCAGGAGGATTTGATGTTTCTTCTCGCGGCATGCTCGATAGAGCAGCTGAAGAGATGGCATCAAACAATGCCCTCCCTTTCAGAAATTTAAAAGTACGTCTTTCTCTTAGAAATTCTTTATCTGAACACACTGTTCCAGCAACAGGATTGTCAGGTTCCTTACATAAAGTAAATAGAAATACTCTTAGGCGCCCGAGCAAAAGCGACGATGGAACTTTTACTCCCTTGTACGACAATGGATATGTCAATCACCCAATTCCACAATCTGATTTACAATATAGTTGGATAACTTCTTCAGCTATTACGACTATGAACGAACTGTTAGGTTATCAACATAGTGGTTCACATTTAAATAAAGCTGGTGCCTTCACCGACATAAGTTTTTCTGTTTCTGGCTCAGTCATTGATGATGATACTCTCACTGATCATTTGAATATAAGAGGATTCAACAAGAATTTTCATTATATTAATAAATTTGATAAAACTTTAGAAAAAGACCGTTCTTTTTTTGTGTTTGATGGTCAGACTCAAACTTTTCCTGGGGCAGGTCAGCATACCAACGCTATAGATTTGGGGAACACTTCGTTGTGGAACCACTCTATTGGAACTTTAGGAAGTAAGAAATTTACTCTCTCTATCTGGTTTAACTTAACGTCTTTCTCAGGTTCGGTAACTACTCCAAGATTGTTTGATTTTTCCAATGAAATGTATCTTGCTTTGGAAAGTGGTTCAAATAACAGAATTGATGTTGCGTTCATGCAAGACACAACTGGGGTTCATGTTTCTTATTTTACTAATAGTGGTTCTGCTCCAAATATCGATTTTGGAACTTGGCATCATGCTGTTTTGACATTCGATGGAACTCAAATAACCTCTTCAACTCCTCCTATACTCTACCTTGATGGAGCTAAAGTTCTATTACAAAATGATGATTCTCCGACTGGAGATATGAGTAGCTTTGCTTCTTTCGCTAATTGTTTTGTCGGAAATAGAAGAAGCGTAAGTTCAGCGGACCTCCCTTTTAGCGGTTCATTATCGGAAATTAGTATCTGGAATGATGTTCTCACTGAAGAAGAGCAAGGTTTACTTTATTTAGCAACTAAGCCACCGAATAATATTGGTGCACCACTTAATTATCGCGAACACAAGATCGATCAACAATACCCTTCGATGAGACGCAAATTGGTTTCTTGGTGGTCAGGTTCTGGTCGTCACCAAAGAAACAATGTTATTAGCGCTAACGGCGGCGGAAGTCCTAAGACTGGTATTTTTATTGAAGATGTCGCTCGAATTAACAATTACCACGCCGCAATGGGCTCCGGTGTAACAAAACAAAAGGTTGGTATAACTTCACTATCTTTTAATAATGGTCCATATCAACATCCAATTTGGAAACAAATTCGTACTGGAGAAACACCAGTCGCTAGATTTCTAAGACACGCTAATATTATCACAGTGCAAGATGAACCAATTTTGAAAGAAATCGTTTCAAACGGTAAACGAAGAGTTATAAAACCTAAGCGCTCTTCTACTTCTACTAGTTTTGTTGAGCCACCGGTTTCTTCAAAATATAAACCAATTAAGCACAATTTGATGTTAAAGGGTACAGTAAATCCATTACTTGGACACGAAATAACTCATACTTATGCAAACAATTTATCAATGTTTGCTAACAAGTCACTTAATCAACGTTTGAAAATTGATCGTTTAGATAAACAGATGTACGATCGTTTAGTTGAGTTTTATTTAGATTCTGATCTACCAGAGGAAGATAACCCAATTGCAAGATTTTTAAACCTTATTTATAAGGAAACTATCTTTCCTAAAGAAGAAAATACCTTTCTAGGTAAAACAAGAAGTCGACAAAAATACATTCTTGATCTTTCTGGGTTTTCATCAGAAGGTTATGATAAAACGTTTGGTTCACAGAGAGTTTTCTGGAGAGATCATTTTTCAGATAGACAAAGAACTGTCAATAAAGCGATTAATAGTCAAGGATTTATAATTTCTTCCTCATTAGGTGGAACTTCTGCGTATCCTATTGATCTCCACTCGGCTTATCTCACTTCTTCAGCTCTGGCATCTTCTTCAGTCCAAATAAACACTGGAATCGCCTTAACCTCTCAAGAAGTAATTAAAGTATGGAATTCACCATCAGGATCTGGTGAATTGAATGCTTATGCCTTTTTAGAAAACAATAGAGAGGCATTTGTTTCTTCTATCCCAGCCATGTTCTATTCCGATACTTTAGTTGATTTAGATTTTCTTTCTAATTTTCATCATTACACACAAAGTTTTGGTTCTTTGATGAATACCACAGGGACTTTTCCTTTAACGCCACCGCGCGCCAAATACTTATGTTGGCTCGGCGGATACACAAAAGAATTTACTGATGAACCAGCATTTTTTGATAGTTTCAACAGTCATACTAAAGACAGTGGGATTATAAACAGAGTAAATGAGCAAGCCGGGAAAAATTCATGGTTCGATTCTTATGAAGATTACTCACAAGACATTCGTTTGATGGGACAAGATATGTCTTTGATTCCTGAATTCCGTATGTCAGAACATATGGAGTTTTATGTTGAAACGAACGGAGGAAACTTCAGAAAAAAGAACAATAAATTCCTTTCTATCGACGGAGGAAAAGTGCGAAATAGCGCTTTGACTGAAAATACAGAATTGGATTTGAACTTCTCAAATGATTATGTTGTTTCGGATAAGATTAGATTTATCGATGGAATCAAAGAAGAACATGGAAATATAGCTAAAGTAGCGAACATTTCACTTAAATGTAAAGGCATCAAAAAACTACTTCCTTATAACGGATTTTATCCTATTACTAGAACTTTGCAACTTGCAAACTTATTCTCTCAATCATATGGTTCTTCTTTTGTTGGAGGTTATGACAAACTAGAGGTATCATCAAGTGCCGCCGTTAATTTTTTATTCGTTGACACAAATGAATTTATTGAAAATGAAAATAGTAGAATGAAAGCAGCTCTTGCTCCGTTCTTTGCTCCTGGAATTATGTACAATACTATTAAGTCGGGTATTGCTGTAGACTTTCCTGTCTATACAGGATCGCTCTCGACCCCGACAGGTGCATTTCAAGTTTACACTTTTCCTCGTAAATACGAATGGGGAATAGTTCCGAATTATAGATTTCCTTTTGAAGCGATTATTACTCCTAGTGCTTATTTGCCAAGATCTTCTTCAACTGACAGCAGTAAAGTGCAATATCAAAAAGCGGATTTCTTTTTTCATACGGGTAATGTTGTTAGTCGAGAGTTCTTCAAATGGACCGGCATCATAAATCCTTTATATGATTTAGCCTCATCTAACTTTTTCGCCGAAACAGTGAAATTCTTCTTAAAAGATGAGAAGCTAACAACATTTAGCTCAGCAAAAGAAACTGAATGGGGTCAAACTATTTTCAATAGTTCTAAAACCTATTATATGGATGTGGTGATTGAAAAAACATCAGATTTAGTAATGATGGAAGCATATAATACTTCTTCTCATTATACTGTAAATCCTGAACCACAATTTGGAACGTTTGAAGGTCTTGGTACAAAGAATGGTAGATATTTTGGATTTCCGATGTCAACTCAAGGGAATCCTTCTGTTGCTGAGGCTTATGATGATCCTTGTTATGCTGCTTATACACCACCTTATTTCGAAGGCGCTTCATTTGCGAGAATTTCCTTTTCTCCTACTAGTACTAGAGCTTTTTCGCTAGAAGAGATTTTTGCAAGTTCATCGATATCATATACCCAAGGAGGTTTTGAGAATATGTCTCAAACTTCAACAGCGTATTCTTCTTCAATGCGTGTTTCTTCATCGGTCAATATTTTTGGGGTGTCAAATATTCCAAAGGTGACATACGATGAACAAGGAAATATAATTCAGATTGTGGAAGACCAAAACAAGAGATGGGTTATTTCTTCTAGAACGGAAACACCAGTATTAGATTTTTCTTCACAACCATTTGAACAAGATTTACTTTATTCTGCATCGGCTGGTGACGCCCGTCTTGCAGCCACCGGTTCACATGACAATCAGGCTCATGACCCAAATCAGAGTGGATATGGTCGAGGAATGTGGAGTGGTTACGGCACCACGCCCGCTGGAAGCAAAGGAATTTTCCTTAGACTGAGAGAGAGTTTTCCCGAACAAAGTGAAAACCCTTCTTCGACAACAGCTTCATTATTGCAAGTTATGAAATTTAGCGAAAACTCTTCACTTGAACAAAAGATTGGTGAATTGGCTGACGTAAAAGAAATTTCGGAAGCGATCATCGCAATTCCATATGTTAAAACTCCTACTAAGAATACTGTCGAGATCCTTGGCAAAAACTTTATTAAAATTGATCGTAACATATTCGATTCTCAAAGAGAGAGAATTAAAAAAGGGCAGACCGCTGTTGGAATAGGAGTTCTTTCTAGTAAAGAGGACATCGCCGAAACTTCGATTTCTAAAATGATTTCAACCATGAATAAACATGTTATGCCGCCACATTATGACTTCTTACAATTTAATGATATTGAACCATTTGTGGCTTACACTTTTGAATTTAGGCATAATTTAGACAAGCAGGATTTGGCAGATATCTGGCAAGGGGTGATGCCTAAGATAGCTATTGTTCCAGAAAAAGATGAGATCGAATTTTCACATCCATCTAACAAATTTGAGTTTTTTCACGGAGAAGAAATGCCGGATGGTTTACGTTGGATGGTATTTAAGGTTAAGAAGAAGTCTGAAAAGAATTACTTTGCAGTAACAGCAGATTCTTCTGATGATTCTAGATACAGTTTTGACTTCGAAGTTGGTAGAAAAGCTCCTGAATATAGCTACAATTGGCCATATGATTATTTTTCTCTTGTAGAACTGGCTAATTTAGAAGTTGAAATTGAATATGAAAACAACAATGAAATTGAAAAAATCAGACAAGGAAATATAAGAGGACTGGATACTCAGCGCCCCGCTTCCAGTCAACGTGGTTCCTCAAATAAAGGCAAGAAAGTATAATGACTTTTCTTAATAAAAAAGAACAGGTTTTAGATATTGAACTCACTCAGCACGGCAAACGCTTATTGTCTCGTGGTAAGCTGAAGCCAGTCTACTATGCTTTTTTTGATGACAATGTCATTTACGATTCTAAATATGGTGGATTCGAAGAAAATAGAAACGACGCCGGACAAAGAATCAAAGACGACACACCAACTACTGAAGTCCAATATGTTTTCAGTGGTATTGAAACTGATATTAAAAAAGCAGTAGCTCAAAAGAGGACTAATATAAGTGCAGGTCTTGACGAAGGTGTCTTGATCCAAGGTACACCAGAAAAGCACTATGCCATTTCAGCCCCAATGGGCAATTCTGGTCAAGGTGATATTTTTTCTCCTTCTTGGGGGGTAAGTGTTTTTCAAGGAGAAATCAGTGGAACAATCGAAGTTGTAACTGGTTCCCAACCGAACACTAAGATTCCTCAAATAAATTTAGAAAACGTAGTATTCAAAACCACTCCTATAACACCTATTAAAGATAGCCCCGAGGCTCAACAGAATCAACCCTTCGGCGATTTCGGTGACGCCGCCACCGCTACTGTGTCTGATTTAAACTTTGCCTCAAGTCGATTTGAGGACGGTTCTTTTATACAAATAGAAGAAGACTTTATACTTCTTGAAGTTTCTGAGGAAAACGTCGATAATTTAAGTAAGAATTTCGATATTGAAGTTTTTATTCAAGAGGTTGACGACATTACAGGGCAGGATGTTTTTATTCCTTTATACTTTGATGTTAAAAAACCCTTAGTTATAAACGATATACTTGTGGACCAAGACGACGACTTACCACTAGAAAACCGAGCATTAGATCCTACTTATGTTGATCACTTTTTTCATGTCTATGTAGATGACGAGATTAGTAAAGATGTTCTTTGCAGAAAAGTTCCTTTATCTGTTCTAGAAGCAAGTTTCCCGGCTGATTTCATAGATTGTGATAAATTTATTGAACCACGTTTAGTTAATAACACTTTAGTAATTGATGCTGGTGGATTGTACGATAGTGATGTAACTGAAGCTGATATTGATCCAGATTGTGATTAGGGAAGGAAAGTTTAGATGGTAACAGTAAATCAAGAAGATCTATTGGGGGAACTTATTCCTGATGTTTATATTAGGAAGATTACTCTTGAAACATCAGGAACTCCAAATACCGATTCCAATCCGCACATTGATCATAAGAGGGAATCTCTTCCTTCAAAAATGCAAAAAGATTCAGATTCACTGATTGTAACGTTAGAACTTTTGATGAAAGAGAAGTTAGACAATGATCTCATCGGAACCTGGTTTGCCAATCAGGATTTGAACAAATATTTAGAAATAAAAGTATTCCAAAGCACAGATCCTAAAGTTACAGCAATTTTATCAGCTGGAACTGACCTGTTGGAACTCGTTGAACCAAATAAGCACGTTCCAGTTACAGACTTGAAGGTTAAATTAGCAGCTACTGTTTTTGAAGTTAGTAATTTTGAAAATGTTTTCGAAAGACTGAACAACGAAACAGTTTTTAAAAAATTCAAAGCAAGTAAAGCTGGTACTGGTGTTGAGCCGAAAATTAGCCAATATAAACAAATCGTTGACGATGAAGGAAATAGAGTTTTCAACATAACTTACCAACAAAGGTTTGAATTAAACGACTCAAACCCAGAACATTTAGCTTATTTTGCTGTTACTTCACTTGATTTAGAAAAACTTGCTAAAGAATTCGAGATAGATTTCGATTCCATCGGTCTTGAGTCGACTAACGGCAAGATTGCTTCTGATATCGTTATTGATGATTTTAAAGTAGTGAATAAGAGTTTCACATTTTTAGATCCGCAAGGCAAGATTTGGACAGGATCAGTTCACCAACGTGATGGGGTATTTCGTTCTAATAGCACTGAAACTTCAAACTCTTTTGATTTAGAACAAGTTTTTGTTTCAAATTCAAAAATACAAGACTTTAGAGATGTGAAAGAAATTGAACGTTTGACTTTAAATCTTGATAAGTTAGAACGTATTTTCGCCAAGAATAATCTTACTAAAGTTTTGTCGAACGATATCATTGGTCCAACTAATGAATCAAATTATTTTTCCAACATGTTGTTGTCTCGCGATAAGGACGGCGACGCTAAATTCTTTTTTTCTATCGATTTCAATAAGCTGATAGAAGAAAATGCTATTTTAGGAAATCTGTTTGCTTCTTCTAATATGAAAATGAAGAGAGAGATAATTAAAAATGCACACATTCGTTCTTTAAGAATACTGAGAAGAAGAATTGTAAAAAGTAAAGATGTAAATTCTCTTGGAACTCCTGATTTGGTTAGAGTTTTTGATAAAGAAGAACCTTTGGAGTTAATCGCAATTTCGAGTGAGAAAAGATGGAAGAGTTTTAACCCTTCTAAGTTAGAAATGGGTTCAATTAAAGAAATTGATTTGACAACTAGAACTAACTCTGAATTAGTTCGCCATTTCACAGGTATGGATTTGTCCATGTCAGAGGTGACTGATGGGTTGTATCAATACATCATTGAATTGGAAATAGACGACGCCACAGTTACTTTTTTGAAAGATAAAGTGAAAGAACTTTCATTAGCTAAAAACGTCTTATCTTTATATCTGGGAGAGGCAAGTCAACCTTCTATGTCAAAATATCTAGAAGAAGTAAGAAATCCTCATATTGTTCACCCTTCAGAGTTTTCTGGAACAAAGGGAACGATTGCAGGTGCATTTGATATTCCTTCAAACCGGTTCACACAAAACTTTATCAATGAGCAACGTAGAAAATATGCAGGTCGCATGACGTCGTCACCTTGGATCTCCTCAGTTGTCACCTACGTTAGTATTTTAGATTTATTGACTGACGCATTTGAAAGTGAATCTTCTCGTCAAAAATTCATAAATTCTTTATATTCATATGTTTCTCCAAATACTGGAAATCCAACAGGAATTTCCTCAGTAATAAAATTGATTGATAAATTGATTTCTTCTCTGTCTGGAATAGCGGGTGTTTCTAACGAAACAACTCCTCGCCCTTTTGATGGCACCACGAAGTCAACTCTACAGAGTCCCATTTTAAACCCAGGAAGAGGAAACAAGAGGACTTTTAAAGTTTCCAAAGCATTCAATGAAGTTTTTGATAGTAATATCGTAAAAGGAGCTGGACTGGATTATCTCTCTTCTGGAGAAGATGAGACTGAAAATGATGATGGTCTTCGTACAATTAAAAACGAGAATTATAAACTTAGAGTTGATTTAGAAACTCTCAAATATTATAAAGATCCAGAACCAAATATAGATTTGTCTTTCGGAGGTGAACAATTCACAGAAGGTGACAATATCAAAGCAACAAACTTTTCATTTTTGTCTCCTTCTAGAGTTGATTTTTCAAGAAAATCTTTCATCTTGTCTGAGGGCGGACGTAAAAACTCTTCTGTTAAAACGGCAAAAGATAAAAAACAAAGAGCCATTAAACACATCGATGATATAGAAGCAAGAAAGGAAGATGTTGCTACAGATATTCTCACCTCTATTTTACTTCAGTCATCGACTGGCTCTCCTATTGATTATAGTTCAAATGAAGTTAAAAGCGAAGTGAAACTAAATCAAAGAAAAATACGTCATAAATTCGAAAATTATATCTCAAAACAAGTCTCTACAACAATCAAAACTGCAAGAACAAAAACAGTTAAGGATGTAAACGATGACACAATTTCTTTGAAATCGATCCGCAAGGTTGAACCATTAGAAACAAAAAATACTTTAGAAGAAGAAAATGAAGATTTTTCTAAGAGTCAAGATGTAACAATGCAAGATGAAAGCTTTCCTTTGAATCAATTTTATATTGCGATTTCTAAACCGATGATTCAAAAATCAACACCTCTCTTAGATAAGCTTAGTTTAAGAGAACTCAGTGTTGTCTCAACTTCAGGTAGACCAGATGCTGTAAAAACTATACATGGTCTAAATAAAGTGATCACAGAGAATCAGTTAAAATCTCTACCTAATCAGTTAAAAGCTGTTTTCCTTCAAACCTCTACCCAGAATGTGCTTAGAGCCTCAAAGATGAATTCGATTAGTATTTCAAATTCTTCAGATAAGAGAAAATATTCCGCCTCCGCTATATTAGATTTTGAAATGCTTAGAAAAATAGAGTATTTTACTGGATATGGAAAGAATCAAGAAGAAGAGCTTTTGATAAAAGAGAGGAACTGGAAGCCACTTACTGATGAAGCAAATAACCTTCTTGTCGGCAACAATATACTATGTCGTTCAATTCCTTATGAAGAAACTTCACTTGGAATTATCCCTAATAAAGGATTATCTACTATTGTTTATGATGAGTATTTCATTCTTCAGCCTAAATTCAGAGAGATTTTTGAATCTTTTGGAGAAATAGAGATCAATGTAGCTGTTCCCAAAGAAACGTTTGAGTTAGGTGTTCAAGGAACTACGGTTGCAGCACCAGTATCAATTGTAAATGAAATTCTTGCAACTGATGAAAAGACAAATAGGTTTGAAGGAGAATTTACTTCGAACAACATAATGATTCAAACTTTATTTTCTGATGCAGCAGAAGAAGCATCCTCTAATATACGCGAAAGCTCTTCGGCAGTAGACGCATTGAGAAACAGAGCTGGAGACGGTTTTATAGAGGCATTAGGACTTTCAGAAGACCAAGCTCTTATAATGTTAAATTCTATTCCTTCTAACCTATCTACGGAGACGGAAGTTGTTCAATTTATAGGACAAACATTAGAAGAAGCAAATCTTGTTGATAGTGAAAACGCTTTAAACCTAAACGTCGATACGGTAGATTCAAGAACTATAAGAACATCAATTTCAGATTTGATCAAAAAGAGTAGAAGATAATGGCATTTAAGATTACAAAAGATATAATTGATACGGTTTTGAAGAAAGATTCTAAAGAAGAAAAGAGAAATATCAATAACCCGAAAAAGAAAAACTTAAATCCTCCTGTGAAGATTAATAGTAAGAAATCTGTTAAAAAAATAGTCCCTGTCTTTGCTGTTGGAAATTTGATTCCTTTAAATCAGGAATTTAAAGCCTTATTGCAAACGGCAGAAGCGATTCCAGAAGATAAATCTGTCCCTAAAGAACCAAAGAAAGAAGATACTGTTCCCAGTACGGAAGTTTTATCAACTGGTAAGAGGCACTTTTCGATAGATAGCAATGCTTTTGGTTCTAGAACAAAAGATTTTTTAGCTTCTCCCATTGAAGAAAAGAAATCTTTTTCAACGGATTCTGTTCGCGGAAATTCTGCCAAATATTGGTCAATTGATTCTAAAGATAAGAATTTCGTCTTTGTAGAAGATGAGCTTGGCTCCTCATCGCGAAGTACAACACCATATGAACTGGATTTTTATACTCCCTATAATTCAAAAGAAGATAGCGATTTTGGTCGTACAGAACAATGGGTTTCTATGAAAAGTAATATGAAACTTTTCGAGAATTCAAATAAGAAATTTTCTAAAGATTTTTGGAATTCGTATATCGCAGGAGGGGAATATAAGGGTACCTCTAAAAGAAGTAAGGGAGAACCTATTTTCTATGATCCTGTCGTTAAAATGAATCAAATATTCTCTGATCATTCTTATGAAATGCCTCTTCCATTTACTAATAAAGAGATTGAAGATTTTCAAGTTCCAAGAGGTTCTCTAGTTTCTAAAATTGATCATGAATACAATTTTTATATTGAGGAATATGAAAATACAATTTCTAGAAAGAAAGAGGTATTAGATAATACGTTACCAAATATGTATGTCTTTATGTCTGAACTTAAAAATGAAAAACCTAATCCTGAATTTAAAAACTTCATTACTCTTGATGATACCTTGGTAACTGATGAACAATTATCTCGAAATGGTACAAGTCGTAACAAGTTTGATATCAAGACACATCCAATTGGACAGTATTACGATATTTATGCGAGACAGTACACCAATGCTGTAGAGAAGGGCGCTGTAGAGCGTCTGAACAAGAAGTTTTCGAACATTGTTGTGCCTTTGGAAGAAATTGGATTGTTTAACTCTTTCAACGAAAGTAGTGAGATGTTTCCTATGCTTGTAGATATCACTATTGGTACCGACAAGACTACTACTTTCGCTCAAATCCTAAAAGATTCAAAATTAACCAATTCATTTATTACTAGGCTTGTTAATCGACATATTAATTCTAAATCTTCCACATTGAGTACTGAAGTTTCAATGGAAACTATTGTACAACGAGATGATGGAACCACAAAGAGAAAAGTATCAAAGTTTGAATCAGTGAATAAAAGGACGTGGGATTTAGCAGAACTGGTAGAAGGTCTCCGCCAAGACGAAGAAAAATTAAATAGCAGTTCAGCGATTTTTCTAGGAAATTACGACCAAGAAGCTGAAGCGAACAGCGGTCCGCAGTTTAAATTCTTCAAATCATTAATGTTTTCGATTTTTCAAGGAAAGTTTCAAAGTTTAATTAAACAAAAAACCAGAACAATTAAAGAAGTCATGTCTGGAACCCCAGCTTATTCTGAAACTGTCTTGTATAGAATTTCTAAACATGAAGGAAATTCTAATAGTCAACCAATTCAAAATTTTTGGCTTCCAAATTCGAACGAAATCGATGTTTTAAGATTTCTTGATACTCAGGTGAAATACTCTAAAAGATATTTTTATAAAGTTTGGGCTTATCAACTTGTAATCGGGAGTAAGTACTGGTATACGGATTTAGATGTTCAAAGTTACGATCATCACGCATCTTTCAAGACCCATATGGAGCCATCAGTAATGTTGGTTGAAACTTTGTATTCTGACGCCACTGTGAGAGTAATGGATAAACCTCCAGTACCTCCAGATGTGGACATTATTCCTTACAAAGGAGTTGACAATGAAATTCTCTTCTACTTGAAGGGTAACGTTGGCGATTTTGAAGCCGAACCGGTCTTAATTCAATCTACAGATCAGGCTATTTTCAACAATATACGAGATTCGCAAAAGAAAGATATAGATGAAAAGATTCTCTTTGGATCTGATGATCATCCTTCTACGTTCCAGATATTTAGAATTGAAAATAAACCTAGATCGTATTCTGACTTCACAAACAATATTCGAGCAAGAGTAAATATCGATATATCATTAGAATCTAAACAAAAAGCTACATCAGCTTCTTTTGTAGACTCTGTTTCTCCAAACACTAAATACTATTATATTATAAGAACAATAGATATACACGGTCATGTATCAAATCCATCTCCAATTTACGAAGTGGAAATTATTAACGAAAATGGTCTAATTTTTCCTTTGATAAAGTGTGTTGATTTTGATAAAGAAAACAATGAGACAAACAAACCAGCACGAAGATTTATACAAATCGTTCCAAATATACTTCAGACACTAATTAATGAAGAGAAGTCAGGATATGAAGAAGCGGAAACCGCTGAAGACATTAAGAGAAAATTACATCTTGGTGTGACATCAGATGCTGTTTGGGACAAAAGGTTTAAAATAAGATTGACTTCTAAATCTACTGGTAAGAAAATTGAGCTGAATTTGGGATTTGAACACAAACACTCAGAGAAAGCTTAAATTACTAGTTGAAAGAAGGTAGAATAACTAGTTAGAAAGATGCAGTAGAATAAACTATTGCGAAGGAGAACAAAAAGATATGGGCTTTCTCGATAACTCCGGCGATATTATCCTCGACGCAGTACTAACCGACACAGGACGATTCCGACTTGCAAAGGGCGACGGTTCGTTCCGAGTCGCCAAGTTTGCGGTTGGCGATGATGAAATCGATTATTCTAAATATAATAAGAATCATCCTAGTGGATCAGCTTTCTTTGATTTGGACGTCTTGCAGACTCCTATCTTCGAGGCTTTCACAGATAACACCGCTAATTTAAAGTCTAAATTGATTTCTATTCCGAGAACAAATCTTTTGTTTCTTCCTGTTATCAAAGTAAATGATCTTTTTGAAAAGACATCTTTGCATGCTTCTGGCGCGTTCTTTGTCGCAGTTGATAAAGATACGGAGGATGCGATCAGCGTCGTTTCAAACCAGCTTGTGGATGGGATTATGTTAGGGGAGTCATTAAACGGTGGCACTTACATTCGCGTCGATCAAGGATTGAATACGACAGAGATAACACCCTCAGTTACTATCGACTCAGACTTGGTTGAGACCCAATTTATCGTAGAAATGGACAATAGGCTTGGGAAATTAGCAAGTCGTGTTAACGGTCGGTCTGCTAAAGTATCTTTTATTGACGACGACAATGTGGCTAGCTACTTTCTTTCTCTAGGAACAGATTTAGACTATGTCTTAGAAAATACTGAAAGAGATACAAAACCTACGCAGGTTATATCTGGTCCACGCGGCACAATTTTACAATTTATGATTCGTTCCTCTTTGGAGCTTAACACAAGTGATTACTTGTTTGATCAGTTAGGGGGAACAACTACTATTGCTCCGAATGCTACAGCAATTCAAACTATCGACACAGTTATCAGAATTACAGGCGCAACAACTGGATATCGCTTGGATTTACCAGTTCGTTATGTTAAACTGGTCTAATAGGAGTTAATAATGTCAACTGTATTTAAAACTTTCCTGAACAATGATGTAACGACAACCAGGTCGTTGCTTCATGAAGCTATCCCAATTACTGGCTCTATTGTATCGGGAACATATTCTGATCTTAATATCAAGGATTACTCGCACGGTATATTTCAGTCTGTTTTTGATTATCCGTATCTTAGTTCTTCTGCAAATCATATTTTTGATTTAACGACTGGATACTCTCCTTTGTCGTCGCTTTCTTCATCTGCAAATATTCAAAATGCTAAGAAGATTAATTTATATAATCAGATGGCACAGATTCTTGTAGGTCATGATATCACCGGTGGCATTCTTCAATTTGATAACGATGGTGACTTACTCGCTGGTGGGAACAAGATTAAAGAAGCTGTCTTTATAAACTTCGCAAGACTTTTAAATAAGGACGAGATTAAGAAAGGTTCGTTCTTTTTACAACTGGGAACAGGAAGTACTTATGCAAGTCCTTTCGTGAATGTTCTGACACTGCAAGATACTAATGCTCAAAACGAGTTTAGAATAAACTCTCCAGCCGGTGAATACGCGCCTCTCTATACCGCTTCTTCCGGCATTATAACAGATACAGGTGTCGGATTGGTTTTTTATCAAGCTGGAATTGCAGTTGTTACAGCCTCAGTTTTTGCTGGTATAGAATTTAGTGCAAGTCTTGGATCAGATCAATTAGTAGACACTGCTTTAACGTCAAGTACAATTTCTGACATATCAAATGCTCTTAGGCATAGAATTGCTGACATTGATTTTAACAATACTACAGAGTTGAATTCAACTATATATTTCTGTCGTTTGAACCACAACGAATTCAATTATAGTTCTAATCCAACGTATCTTTCTGGCAGTAAAATTAGAGTCAAAAACAACACAATTGATGAACCAGTTGCTTATGTAACTTCAGTAGGTTTATATTCAGCTGATAATGAACTCTTGGCTGTAGCGAAACTTTCAGAACCATTAAAAAAGACTCCTCAAAATGAACTTACACTTAGAGTTAGATTAGATTATTAGAGGTTTTCTTTAATTTTATTGAACGCCCATCTCATCAGAACGTTTTAAGTTTTTGATAATGGGCGTTCTTGGTTTTTAAATATGTTTAAAAAATTTGAAGATGGTGATTTGTTTGTAAATCGTATCGAAGCACATCCAAAAGTAGAATTATTCGTTTCGAACGGAGCTTTAAATTCTATCCATCACAATAGAAAAGTTGAAACTGCTGGCTCTGTTGTCCCTGACGGACATGTATACTTAAATAATTTAATCCATCCAGTTTTTAGTGATGTAATTCCACCCGATTTTATTGATAGTTTTGAGTTCGTTGATGGTTGGAGTGATATTACTTCGAGTGTTCCTTCCCCCACTTTTGCATCAGTAACTTATAATGAAGATTTTGATAGTACCTGGAGTGGAACATAAATGACATTTTCAGATTGGGACATAAATTCTCTTGGCGCTGGTGTTTTCGTCGGGGGTGCCGACGGTACCTCTAGGCGTCATATTTATTTAGAAAATCCTATAACTGATAGTGGAGATTTTTGTCGACAATGGACTCGCGTAACTGGTACTAGTGTAACTTTGTTGCATTTTAGTTTAAAAGAAACTTTAGATGCCGGAAAGTTTTTCGAAATGCCATCTGAAAAAATATCTATTCGTGCTAGATTAAGATTAGGACTTAATTATTTTCCAAACAATACAGCAATTGGAATTGTCGCTAAATTTGATCCTTCAAGCATATCAGCAACAACTACTTCTCCAAAGGGGTATACTACTTTTATAGGAGATACCGCAGAAACTTTAGCGAATGGGAATATTAAAATAGTATGCGACAATAAAACGGGCGCTCATTCTACGACACAAAGCACATCTTCAGCTACGGCTGATGAATGGTTAAAAATTAGAATGGATGTTACTCCAATATCCGCTACTGAAGATTTAATAGAAGTATATACAGGGACAGACGGTTCTGAAGATTGGACATTAATAGAATCTAAAACAGTTTTAGATAGTGATACTTTTTGGATTCCTTGGACCGAGACAAACAATGGTAAAATAGGCTTCTTTATCTTGAATTCGAATGCATCCGCCGATTTATTTATTGACAATTTTGAAGTGTGGTTAGGTTAAAAAAAGGAGCTTAATAAAAATGACAGCAACAGATTTTGAGTTTCTTCAAGACGGAACTGGTGTTATTAATGGTGGTCCTTCTGGTTCAGCATTATTACATTCTGGTCTTGCTTCTCCTTTGGCAGGAGAAGGAAGTTATTGTAGAGAATTTTCTCTGACATCAGGTACTAACACAAAAACAACAATCTCCCTTAGTTCCTCAGCCGATGGCGGAGCCTATTACGAGATACCAAACACTAAATCTATTTCTTTGAGAGCGTGGGTCCGCGCAGCATCTCTTTTCATTTCCAGCTGTGCGATAGGCATTACTGCCAAGTTAGAACCAAACGCCACAGATACAACTAATAGCTCTACTTCTACTCCACGGGGATATTCTCTGGTGCTCGGAGACACTGCCGACAACGGTCCTCTGGCATTCTTGAGATTATTTTGCGATAGTAAAACTGGAGCAATTTCTATAGATACTACTCCCATTGCTGTGTCACCGAATGCTTGGATTAAAATAAGAATGGATGTTATTCCAGATGGGACACAAGATATAATAAAAATATATTCTGGTACCGGCGCGACCGGCTCTGAAGTCTGGACGCTAGAATATACTAAGGTTGTTTTTAATACTGATAATTTTTATATTCCATGGGGTGAAACTGGAGCCGGACAAGTTGGGTTTTTTACAGTCCTTCCTAGCACAAGTTATGACACTCATATAGACCGATTCCAGGTTTTCTTAGAGGACGTATAAAATGAGTAGCGGAAGTTTACCATATCCATTTATTACAAAAGATGGGACTCTTGGTGCATTTAAAACAATTTCTACCACTGAATACGCGGCATTTGATTATGGAGACATAATTAGTGGCTGCTATCCTCTCACTTCTACTATTGCATCTGAATATCATGCTGTTGACTCTTCTAGACCACATCTCGATGCTTTGAAAAATACTTTAAATCACTATACTACTCGAAGTCCGCATTTCGCCTTCTCTTCATCTTATGGTAATAAAGCAACTCAATCTCTTAGACTTTTAAGTCTCCCAACAATAATGTACGGCTCTTCAATTGAAAAAGGAACCGTTAGCTGCAAATTTTATCTAACAGGAACTTTGATAGCTGAATTGGGAGACCCACTCAAGAATGGAGAACTAATCCAAGTAGGTCCTTCAGGGAGTAATCAATCCGGGTCCGTCGCAGGCGTAGTATTATACCGAGAAGGGTTTTTAGTCTTGACTGGAAGTTGGAGCTTACATTCTTCATATACAGATAACTTTGTTCCTCTTTCTACTGGCAGTGTCGCCCCTGCATGGAAACATTTCTTTACAACTGGTTCAAACGGTCTCGATGTCGTGCCATCTTCTAGTTTTGGTTTTACTTTTAATGGGACTCAATATATCCCAACAATGACGATGCTATGTCATGCCGAGAAAGGAGATTTCAACCATTCGAATAATCCTACTTATATTGAGCATGGGCAGACAGATAAAATACCATTCTCTAGTTCAGTACATTTTAGAGAACGTGATAACATAGCTATTAAGAATTTGGTGAAAGTGTCGTATGATGAAGAGGAACCTGTTTTCGAAAAAACAACCTATATTTCAAGGGTAGGTATCTTTGACGCAGAAAAGAATTTGATAGGAGTAGCGAAGTTAGCTACCCCATTAAGAAAGAAAGAGACTGATTCTTATACTATCAAATTAAAATTTGACATCTAAACCCATGAATGGACTTTAAATTATGATCCTCGCTCTTGATATATCAACCAGCATAACTGGTGTTACTTTATTGGATAAAGAAGGAAATAGAATTTTTACTGGTTATACAGATACAAGAAAAGAAATTGGATTTTTTAATAAAGTAGAGAAACAAAAAAATGAAATACTTAATATTATTGAAGTTCATTGCGGAGATAACAATAAATTTATTGAAAGAATCTTTATTGAACAGTCTCTTCAAGCGTTCCGACCGGGTCTGTCTTCCGCAAAAGTCATCCTCGCATTAGCAGGAATGAATCGAACTCTCTCTTATCTTTTATACGAAGCGCTTGGTTTAGAACCTGAGTATATCGGAGCTTCCACAGCTAGAAAAGCATGTGGAATAAAAATTCCTAAGGGAGAGAAAGCTAAAAAAGTCGTGCTGCAATTCTTACTTGACAATGAGGCAGACTTTATGGTAGAGTATACTAGTTTTGGTAATCCAAAGGCGCCATATTATGATATGGCGGACAGTATTGTGATTGCTAGAGCAGGATACGAAATATGGAAGAGCAAAAACTCAGACTCTTAAAAGAAATTTTTGGATACACCTATAAGTCAGGTGACGAATGGTTATTTTATTGTCCAAAATGTAAACACCACAAACCAAAATTAAGCGTCAACATTGAAAAGAACTTGTTCAAATGTTGGGTGTGTGCTTATAGTGGTTCTTCTGTTTATAGGCTTGTGAGAAAATATGGAAATTTTTTACAAAGGCAAAGTTGGGAAGTCCTCGACGATGTAGTCGATCTTAGCGTTTCTCTTTTTGAACAGATGTTCGGAGAAAAAGAAAAGCCAGAGGAGATCACATTAAAGCTCCCTCAAGAATTCAGGTCGCTAGCTAATAAGGATTCTCACTTCTCTAGCATACCTGCGCGCAGATACCTCAATGAAAGAGGGATAACCAAAAAAGACATTGTTAGATGGAAGATTGGCTACTGTTCTACAGGTGAATACGCTAAAAGGATTATTGTACCGTCTTTTAATTTGGATGGTAGAATAAACTATTTTATTGCTAGAAGTTATGTTGATGGATATAAATATAAAAATCCTGAAGGTGCTACTAAAGATATCGTCTTTAACCACCTCTACGTTGACTGGAAGAATCCTGTTCACCTTGTAGAAGGTGTTTTTGATGCTATCCCAGCCGGAAACGCTATTCCATTATTACAATGTTCTTTGAGAGAAGAATCAAAACTTTTTCAAGAAATAACAAAACACGATACTCCAATCTACATTGCTTTAGATCCTGATGCAGAAAAAGGAGCAATGAAGCTGATAAAGAAACTGTTGGAATACGATATAGAGTGTCACAAGGTTGATGTTTCAGGAAAAGAAGATGTTAGTTTGATGGGACGAATAAAATATCTTGAGAGGGTAAAGAAAGCAGAATTGATGAACTCTAGAACGTACTTGCGACAGCTAGCAAGAGGAAGTAGTAGATGATTAAGATCGCACATATTAGTGATACGCACATTCATAATTTAAAATATCACGATGAATATAAAATAATTTTTCAAAAGATATTTGATACTCTTAAAGAAGAAAAACCAGACTTCATCTTTCACGTTGGAGATATTGCTCACACCAAGACTCAAATTTCTCCTGAGTTTGTGGAAATGTGTGCATGGTTCTTTCGTTCGTTGGCAGAAATTGCTCCAACTTATATAACTCCTGGAAACCACGATGGCAACCTTAAAAACGATAGCCGCCAAGACGCGCTGACTCCTATCGTGGACGCCCTTGACCTATCTAACCTACACCTGATTAAGGCGGCGGGAGAGGTAGAGCTTACAGACGAACTGACATTGAATGTTTTGTCCATCTTTGATGAAAAAAATTGGCAAAAGATTTCAAATCACAGCAAGATTAATGTGGCGATGTATCACGGTTCTGTAAGCGGCGTCAAGACCGATGCAGGGTTTGTTATGGAATATGGGGACCACGATGTGGGTATCTTTGAAGGATTTGATTATGTCATGCTTGGAGACATCCACAAAACAAATCAATCTCTGGATGAAGAAGGCAGAATCCGTTATCCAGGTTCCACCGTACAACAGAACCATGGAGAAACAAATGATAAGGGTTTTCTAATCTGGGAAATTGAAGATAAGAATAAATTTGATGTAAGACATATTGCTTTCCAAAATCCAACTCCGTTCTTTACTCTAGAATTGACACCAGAAGGACAGATTCCCAAGGACTCAGTTGTACCAGAAAACGCTCGTCTACGATTAGCAGTTGCACATCGGGTATCTCTTAATATTATTCGTAAGGCTCTTGATGTTGCAAAAACAATGTTCAAACCAGTTTCGGTAACATTTTTTAATCGTTCATCTTTAAAGATAAAAGAAGAAAATGCGGAGGATATAAATCTGAGCGTTGACGAAGATCTTCGAGATATACAAGTTCAGAATCGAATTATTCGTGAGTTTTTAAGTGAATATCAAGACGAGCCCGTTGTCCTCGATAAAGTCTTAGAGCTGAATAAAAAATATCATATTCTTGCTGAAGAAGGCGAGGAGGTTGTTCGCAACGTTCGCTGGAGTATAAAATCACTTGATTGGAGTAATCTCTTTTCTTATGGAGAAGACAACAATATAGATTTCACTAAATTAGGTGGAGTTGTAGGTATTTTCGGAAAGAATTTTACAGGAAAATCTAGTATTATCGATAGTTTGTTGTGGACAATATTCAATTCAACTTCAAAGTCGTTTAGAAAGAATTTAGATGTGATAAACCAGAACCGTGATTATGGTCACGGGCGAACTGAAATGCAAATTGGACAAAGAAACTTTGTTATTGATAGAAACGCATCAAAACAACAGAAACAAACACATGTTGGTATAGAAGAATCAGCTGTAACAACATTAGATTTTGGGTTTTATGATCCTATGACACATTCGTCAATACCTAAAGAGTTTGAACAAAATCTAAATGGGAATACGAGACCCCTTACCGACAAAAACGTTAGACGAATGTTTGGAACTATTGATGATTTCCTTTTGACTTCAATGTCTTCTCAACGAGATTCTCTTTCTTTCGTTAATGCAAAATCAAGTGATAGGAAACAAGTACTTGCTAAGTTTCTAGATTTAGAAATCTTTGACAAGAAGTATAAACTGGCTAATGATGACGCTCTTGATTTGCGAGGTGCGTTAAAGAAACTTGAGGGAAGAGATTTTGATCTAGAACTTGAGAAAGTTGTTGCTGCCGCTGCTAAAAACGAAAACTCAACCAAAGAATACCAAGAAAGAATTAACACACTTAAAGGGCAAAAGAGCGAGCAAGAAATTAAATTATCAGAGGTGAATATCGAGATTGCCAAATCTCCAGAGTTAGAAGTGCTTGACGAAGAGAGGGTCCAAGCAGAGATTTTAAAACTAAATATTCTAAAAGAAGAGGCAATTCTTGTAAACTCAAATTGGACGATAGAATTAGAAAAACTAGTTGACTCTCTAAAACAAGTTCGGACCCTCGCCACAGAATTTGAAATAGATGATTTAAAGAAAGATGAGAAGAGAGCTAAAGAATCCCAAATTAAGTTTAATCAACTGTTTCGTGAACTAACCCAAGAAGAGAGCAATAAAACACTCCAAGACAAACAAGTATCTCTTCTTTCAGAAGTACCTTGTGGAGATAAGTTCCCAGAATGTAAATTCTTGCACAATGCTTATGAAGCACAAAAGAAGATTCCTGATACAGAAAAGTTAATTTCTATTAAGAGGGATAAATGTTCTGATTTCAAAAAAGAATTAGAAGCTACTGATATTGGAGTTATTGAAAATAAGATTACTGAATTTGATTTCTTAAAAACTAAAGAATCAAAACTACAAATAAGAATCTCCAACATTCAATTAAACATAGAAAGAAAAACTTCCTCACTATTTGAGATAAACAATAAAATTGACACTCTTCAAAGTAGACTTGAAGCATATTTTAAAAATCAAAAAGCAGTTAAAGTGTTAAAAGTTCTTCATAAAAATAAGAGTGATTATGAGAAGTCTTTAAATAGCATAACTGAAGAACTTGAACAATGTCAAATCGAATTAACTGAGGTATGGAAAGAACACGGTTCTCTTGAAGAAAAATGGAATAATTTAGAAGATTCTAAACTTGAACTTGCAGAACTACGTGAACAATATGCAGCATTTGATTTATATTTAAAAAGCATGCACAGTAATGGAATTGCTTATGACATTATCAAGAAAAGGTTGCCTATAATTAATGAACAAATCTCTAATATCTTGGCGAATGTCGTTGATTTTGAAATTTTTCTTGAAGATAATGGCAAAGAACTACCAATTATGATTAGACACCCGAAATATCCACCACGTTCGTTAAATGGTGGGTCAGGCGCTGAATTAACCTTAGCTTCTATGGCGATTAGGCTTGCTTTAATTCGTATTAGTAGTCTACCAGTGGGGGACCTATTTATTCTAGACGAACCAGCTACATCCTTGGATGAAGAAAATATGGAAGGATTTACACGTATTATCGAAATGTTGAAAATGCAGTTTAAAACAATTATTCTTATATCACATCTTGATGCTTTAAAAGATATTGTCGACACGCAAATCGTTATTGATAAGAAAGCTGGTTACGCTCAAGTCAACTTTTAGGTTTAGGAGGGTTTATGAAGTGGGAGACGGAGACGTAGTACAAGAAAAAACAGAGGGAAAACCATCGAGATTTGTTAATTTTCTTGGTAAGGTTTTATTACTTTTTGAAAACATTGCAAAAGCAGTAGCTGGCATCGGACTAATAATTAGTTTGATTGCTGGCACTGCTGGTTTTGGTGGTATGTTGCTTGCACCAGGTGATATTGAAAAACTAAAAAACAGGGAGCTAGATGAATAATGTCAGATAACGAAAAGAAAATTGTAAAAAGAGACCCAAAGGGTTTTTTAGATAAAACTTTATC
>Ga0136555_1000019_pt1 | contig 70932 bp, 85 predicted proteins | sample AntRauTorckE5432_FD_104927 | JGI IMG/M metagenome (GOLD analysis project Ga0136555, IMG submission 104927) | Saline lake microbial communities from Rauer Islands, Antarctica - Metagenome Torckler E5 #432 | ecosystem: Environmental > Aquatic > Non-marine Saline and Alkaline > Saline | place...
CTTTTACTATAGTAAGCTTTTTACCACAAAAACTATTCACACAATTCTTTTCTTCACCCACTATAAAATTACAATCACTAAATCTAAATATAAATCTAAATATATAACCATCTATTATTTGACTATAAGATTTTACTTTTACTGTTTGCCCTTCTTTAAACTTAATAATAATATTATAACTTTTTTACTTTTTTCTGTCAATAAAAACCATTGCTTTTTAAAATTACAAACAATCCCTTTTTATTTTTTACATTACCATAAATATTATTATTAAAAGGATTTAAAAGAACAAAGTGAAAACTTTTTATCCTTAAAAGGCTTATTGTTTCTTCTAAGGTTGTATTACGAACTTCCCTTTTTGTTCTTTCTGAAAATGTTTTTTTTGCTTCTCCTAAACTTTCCTTAGTTACTTTTTCAACATAACTATCACATTGATAGTAAATAAACTTTCTTATATCAATAAGCCATTTTAATTTATTATTTAAATATGAAAAATATACTATAACAATTACTATTATATACCATATATAAAATTCACTCAATGATTACTCCTGTATATTTTCTTTAATAAAATTACGATATGCTTTCATATAAGGTTTTAATTTTCCTTCATATTCGTTTTGAATTGATTCTACGATATTAGCCTCCTCTTCTGAAAGCTTGCTAAAATCGATCCCAGCTATATGTTCAGAACTTTCATTAATAACCATTATATCATAATTATTATTGTAACCATTCTTTTTTGTGTAATTAAATTTCTTTCTCTTCATCTTCTATCTCCTTTATAAATTGTGCGTAAAACCACTATCCCTTTAGGGTAGTGGGTTATTGACTTTTTCCCGCGACCTTTTCCTATCCCTTATTTGACATATTTTCTGGCAAGAAGTCCCCTTCCTCAAAGCCGATAGGTTTAGGTGGGGTTATTGACGGTTACTCTTTAGTTATATATTTAATCCCAAAGAGAAAAAAGATATTTACCCATAAGCTCAATTCCTTTTTGTGCTCTTGCTTCATATTCCATTTCAAGTTTAACATTAAAATAAAACACTTCTCCTACAATAAAGGAGTCACATTTGTTTTCTTCTATTTCTGCATAAGGATCTTCCAAGCCCCAATTCTTGTAGAAGTTTTTATACTTCTTTTCATATTCTTTATGAAGGATGTATTCACAGGCAAAGATCATCTCATCTAAAACTTTTTCCCAAGCCTCTGGCCCACCACCAATCATATCACTGTTTTTAACATAATCTTCATATTGTTCTTTACTTTCAAATACCATATCATCTTCATAGTCACAGAACATAGAAGGATATCCTGTTCTTTTCATTTTCTTAAAAGCTTTAAGTTTTGGATAAATAAATTTAATTAGATAGTCATAAAGGTTCCACAATTCTTTATCAGAACTATGATGCTTCCTGAGAACCTTTTGAAACAAATATTTGATTTCATAACCAAAATCCCTTATGTGTCTAGGAATTCGACATAGCCAATGAGGGAGATGATTCCATGTCCAATTATTAATTTTTTCTAATGGTGTATCTTTCTCTTCATCAACTTCTTTTGTTGCGGTTGTTTCCATTTCTACTCCTTGTATATATTTTAAATACTTAAAATTATAAAAATTTCTACTTCCTAATATTGCAATTCTTGTCATAATTTTCCAACCTTTCTTTAAGTTCTCTAATTTCTTTAATAATTATAATAAGGAAATACTAACCAATAAAATACTAACCATAAAGCATATTTCAAAACAATACTCCTCTTTTTGCTCTTAAATAAACTTCTTCAAAATAAATCTTAATACCACAGTTTGGACACTTCCACCAAACCCCACCACCATCTTTCAAAATTTTCCTATTATATTCAACTTCTTCTTTTGTATATTCTGTAACAACATCACATTGAAAGCAATAAAAATTATACATATGTTTCCTTATTTAATTTGTTAATACCAAAATATATAAGTAATGATAAAACAAAAGTGCCAAACGCTTATGATATATTGTGAAAAATGAATACCACAAGCTGTTACTATAGTATTCTTATTCTACTCCAAAAGAAATATTTCCAGATAACTTTAATTTATACCCATTAGAAAAATGAAGTGTTGTTTTCCCATTTTCTCTACTAGCATCTACTAACTTTTTTTCTAAGAAATCACTGATTTTTGGTTGTATTGAATTAATATCCTCTTTTTTCTTTTTAGGCATTTTTATCATCCATTATAACTGTTATGTCTTTTAGAATATGATCCATTTTCTTTAACTCATTACAAACATACATTTTATTTCTCTCCTTCTTGCTAAACCCAAAAGTCTTTGTGAGAAAATAAATCAATAATATTAAAACTACATTCTCAATTGCTAAAAATATCCAGAGCATTTTTTCTCCAATCGTTTTTCTTTATTATAAAACTTTTAAAAAAGTTTGTCAATGTTTTCATAAAAATCTTCTAAAGAATAATCATTTCTTATTTCAACATCTACAGATAAGTTAGGAATATGTCTCTCACTTTCATGAACATCATCTGGTTTTATTCTTCTATTTTCAACTCTTACGAATTTAATCTTTTCACTAGAGTTTTCTATTATTTCCATTTGCTCATGAGGAAATCTCCAATCTGGTATAACTACATTTTTAATATAAGAATGTTTTTCCCGCCACTTTAGAAACTTTTTTACCCATACTGTTCGCCCAACAGTTTCTTTAAATAATGGGAACTCATTACCAATTAAATATTGAAAAGCCTCTGTTCCTATCCATTGCATTGCCTGCCTTGGACTTATGCCAAAGTAAGGGTCAACTGTTTCTTTTTTAATTGTGTCGGTGAAATCTTCATCAACCCAATCAAATACTACTTTACATACCTCTCTTATTGGATCTGCAAAAGAATGCCTAACGAAGTAGTGATTTCCTTTAAGATTACTATTTACCAAACGATCCGCCAATGTATCCTTCCCACTTCCCTTAAGACCTGTTACAAGTATTATCACTTTTTAATCTCCTATTTTTCTCTAAGATATGTTCTGCTTTTCTCAAACTTCCACTTAATAATAAATCAGAATTTACTAGGATGCCTTTTATAAGATGGGCGTAAAACCCGTACCCTTTAGGGTAGTTGGTTAGTTGACACCTATTATACATTTCTCATATTCCAACTCATCAAAATATTGCTCCTTCTTCTAATCTCATATAGCCATAGTTTACATTAAATTCTATCTTCATTCCTGTTCTATCATTTCTAGATTTGTCAATATACAAATGATATTTATTCTTTTCCTTCTCTTTTGCAGTTTGCGTAATAATAGCTAACCAATCACAAGTGTCAAAAATACCTCTACTCTCTGATATATCTTTAGCAGTAATAAATGCTTTACTACCACCCCTATCACTCATACCTTCTCTGTTAATCTGTGTAGCACTTAAAATAGGAATATTAAGAGATTTACCAATATTACGAACTTCTTCTGTTGCTGTTTTATAATACTTATAAGAATTCTCTGCCGATAATTTCTTATCATTTGTAAGCATAATAAGAATATAATCAATGACTATAACATCAGGCTCCCAACCCCAATATCTTTTAAGGTCTTGAACATGAGCCATTAAATCATTAGAGCATACACTATTTGTATTATATTCTTTTATTATTAAGTCACCTTCTAAATCATTTAGTTTTTGTTTACCTTTTTCCTTAAATCCTTCTTCATTCATAAGGATTTCTTTTTTATCCATATTAACAAGATTAGCATAATATCTCATTGCTAATCTTTCTTTAGAAGTTTCAAAAGTATAGACTAAAACTTTCTTTCCTTCAAGAAAACTGTTTACAGCAAAGTTACCAAGAAAACCAGTGTTATGTGAAACTATCCCATTCGTATAGAAATGTTTTCCTTCTACCTGAAGATCATACATTTCACTCTTTTTTCCATTAAAATAAATATTTTTTATTTTATCAAAACCAGACTCTACCTTTATTTCATCTCCTACCTTTAATGAATTTACTGTTTTCCACTCTTTTCCAGCATCTTTAAACCCACCCTTTGATTCAATTTTATGAAAATCAGCAAATACACCATTAAAGCCTTTTTCTGTTTCAAGCTCCCATTCCTCATTAGGCTGAGTCTTTATTAAGCCTTCTACTTTTTTATATCCATTTTCAGTATATACCTCTAATGAAGAAGGTGCTTTGTATTTTCCTTGCCTATCAACATTAAGCTTATTAAATAACTCACCTATTGTTATCTCCTCTTCAATTATCTTAGCTTCCATCTCTACTCCTAATGCGGATTATGTATTATGCTTAATATATCATTATGTTTTTCTTTTATCAACTTTTTGGTTAATACTACTACTGTAGCAAGTTTATCCAAGCTATCAAGGTATCAAGGTCAAACCGACCTCTCTAACAATATATCTTTTATTACATTGCTAGTTTTTTTAAACTTATTGGCATTATAAGATTTCTCCAGTTTCTTCATTAATTTGATACTTAACTTTTACTCTTACATCAGATTTTGAGCACTTAAATCCTCCAGGTATAGCACCAACTATATAAAGCTCACGATTATGCCATCCTCCATCTAATATAGAGTTTAGATTACTATAGCCTGTATCTACTACATCCTCATCCATTAACTTAGTAATATCGTCATAGATAGTATCAATGTCTTTAATGGAGGTTCCAAGATCTTTATCAAAGTTTATTCTAACAGCATCTTCAAACCTATGAAGTAAAGAACCATAAGCACCTTCTTCAATATCTTGTTGCCCATGAAGCCAAGCTTCGTATAAACGATTTTCTTGAACAAAGTTTTTTATTTCTTCTTCTATATATTCTTCATTATACCCATCGTCTTTTTTATACATATTCTCAACGATGATTTCCATGTAAGCTTTTGCTTCTTTATCTCCTTGATACTTTCTATCAATAAGAGATAGGATACTTCCCTTTTTAGGAGGCTTTTCATATTTTTCAAAAAATTTTGAATATATATTAAAAACTTCTTGATATTTACCATCAGAGAAGTAAGTCTTCTTTCCATCCGTTTGAAGATATGATTTTACCTTCATAAAAAAGGAAGAGTTCTGCCTACAATAATTAAGTATCATTGGTTCTAGCACTTTTGATGGCAACTTTAAGTTTTCTTCCAAATGCGCTTCCTCCCGTTTGCGTTTTGTTATATTTTACTTTTTTATATTATTTTTGTCAAGTCCTGTTTAAAACTATTAAGATCATTTCTTCTTTATTCTCTTTACCCAAAAATCACTATTAAGATTAAATACTCTACTCTTTCTAAGAACATCCATAAACTCTAAATAACCCTTCTTACTTATAGCATCCCACCTGATATCTCCATTCATCAAATAACTTATTATTTCATATTTTATATATTTTGGATTTGTTCCAAGACTTTGGTTTTTACCAGTGAGAAAAAATGGTAACGGTTTAGTTATATTCTTTTTTACTATTGGATATAGTTTATCAGCTAAGTCAAATATTTCTTTAAAAGCCCTTATTACTACAAAGTTAGAAGTGTTTTGCATTATATGAATAAACTCATGTAAAAGATATTTTACTTTATCCTTCATATCAAGCTTTTCAAATATAGGCTCATTTACATAAATAGTTCTTCCCTTCGTATAAGCTACAGCATTAGGGTTTTTAAAATCTTTTTTCTTTATTTTTATATCCTTACTAATATTTTTCTTTATTTTAGGTAGGTAAGCTGGATTAAAAACTTTAAGCAATGCTTGTCCAAAAGCTTTTTCTAATTCTTCTCCCTCTTCAGTTTTTGCCTCAATCAAAAAATCGTTTAGTCTCATTTTTCTTCCTTCAAAAAAAATTTATCTGGAAGGTCTAAAAAATAATCTATTCTAAGAATAGTATAACCTTTATAAGATAACCTTCCTTTCTTTAACTTTTCAGGGAAGATAGCAAAAGGTTTTCTTCTATTAACTTTCACAATGATAAGAGGTTCTTTATTTGTTATTCTAGCTTCACCTTCTGCTTGTTCTATCCAACTATCAATTTCATTCTCTGTTTCATCGGCAAGCAAATCCCAAAAATTAAAATCCAATCTACTTTTTATCTCAATAGAGAACTTAAACCCATTTGGTGGTATAAGGTCTCCAGATAAAGTATCTAAAACACTTTTATCCAAACCTTCGTCTTTATTTATAGTAGAAAAAGCTCCTGATTGAGGAACTCTTTTAAAGGTTCTGCTAAATCTTTTTGTGAATATTTTAGCAAACTCAAGTTCTACTCTGTTTCCTTTTTTCTTAGATGCTATTTTCGCCATTAATTCCATACTCCTGTTGTTAATGTATATCCAGTTGAAAATATAGGCATTCCATTAATATATCTCATAGTAACATTATTTGAAGTAGATGAAACAGCGCAGCCTCGTCAAGTTTTTCAACAAAAGTTTTTTCAAACTTAAGCTCTATCTGTTTATCCATCTAATAATCTTCCTTCAGTATTAATAGTCTTCCCTATTAAGTGATCTGCTTCATGTTGAAAAATTATAGCAGCATCACCACTATATTTTTTACTTATCCTTTCCATCTTACCAGTTTTCTTATTTCTTCCATAGAAGGTAGTACTGATATATTTATATCTACTCATATAATAAGTCTTTCCAGGATAAGATAAACAACCTTCTACAGTATTAATTTTTTTACCATCAGGAAACCACTTAGGGTTTATTACTATTTGAAATACTTCAGGTTTAGGAGAAAATATGAAAAATGATTTAAATATACCTACTTGTGGCGCAGCAAGACCAGCCCCACCGTTATCAACACAGTGCTTAATCATTTCTTCACTTTTTTCTATAACCCAATTAATCTCATCTTCTAATACTTCTTCTGTTGTAATATATTCAATATCATTTGAACTGATAAGTTCCACTAGTTGTCTTCCTCCAATCGTCTTTTAATCTTTTTTAAATATAGCTCTACGCCTTTTTCTACTATGTTCTTCATTGTAATACCCGTATCTTTAGATGCTTCTTTTAACACCTTATGAACTTCTCTATCTATGAGAACACTCTTTTCATCAGTCATAAATTTTTCACCTTCTTATGATTTCTATATTATTATATATGAAGTTATACTTTTTGTCAATAGGACTATATTATTCTATAGAGCGTTGAATCCTATCTAGTATAGATAATAATAGAAAAACAATAGGAGGTTTTTTTAAAATGATTAGAAGAAAACTTTATACGGATGTAATTCCGTTTCCAGCTGAGAAAACAGCTGGTGCTACTACTATCTCTAGTGATGAGCTTTATCCCTTTGAAGGAAGCGCGCCTGGAGAAATTGATCTTCAACTTACTGCTGATGATGATAGTAAAATTACTGATACTCTATCAGTAGATCTAAAAGTAAGTTATGATGCAGGAACATCCTGGCTATCTGCTGTGACTTATTCAGACCTAGAAAATGGAAGTGGTGATCCAATTTCTGCTTTTAAAAATGGTGCTCTTGCTTATGCTCCTCGTGTAAGACTTGATGGAGTATTTGATGGAACAGGTGCTCTTGCTGATGGGCACGGTATCGCCGTTCATGCTAATCTTCTTGAAGGTTCTGAATTATATCGCCATGAAGTTGATGCTGATGTTCTTACTATTGATACACTTGCTGCTAGCGATTCAGTTACTAGTGATGTTGTTCAGGTAGACAATTCAATTGCTGAACCTATTCACAAAGTTATTGTTATATCTTATGTAGGTGATGCTTCTACTGTTACTGATGATATTACTTGGGTTCTTCAAAGCTCATTTGATGGTAATGACTGGTGGGATGTATCTTCAACTGCTGAAACTAATATTGCCAATGGTTCTGGTTCAACATTCACTGAAGTAGAAGAAACAGATGGTCTAGGAGACTATTTCCGTATCGTAGCTACTGCTGATAGTAGTGCTGGTGCTATTGCTGCTGATAATGGCATTCAATTTAATGTTGTTACTCTTTTCGGTTAAGTTAAACACTAACTAAATAAGCTCCTCTTTTGAGGGGCTATTTTTTATATAGGACTTCTTCTTGGAAGAAAAAAAGTCTTTATTCTCCCATCATACAATTCACATTCATCTAAAGAAATATTAAATTTTCCACTATCCTTAGAATAATCATTAAAGTCTTTTTTTGATGGAATATTATAAATGTAAATATTTATATCTAAAGAAGGTGGACGATAAAACATTAAAGTATTTATATTCTTATAAACACTTCTAACTCCAGCCTCATCATTATCAGGAACAAATATTATATTCTTAGGAGCACGTTCTAAGATTTTAGATGCTTGAGTAATACTCAAACTATTTGTTAACATTGCTGTTCCAACTTGACTTCTCAAAGACATAGCATCAAATACACCTTCAAAAATAAATATATTTCCCTTATAGGGTATATTATCATAATTAAATACAAAATTATTTCCATCTATACCCTTTGGGTTATTGTATCTTAAAGATGTTTTCTCCAAAGATCGTGTTATAAAATATACTATTTTATCATCTTCATAAAAAGGAATAAATATTGAAAAACCATATCTGCCTTTAGGATTATAAACATAGCCTAATTGATAAATAGCATCCTCCGACAAAGCCCTTTCTTCTTTCAAATATTTAAAAGCTTTACCTGCTATAAGTCCGGAATTTTTTTCTTGAAAGAAAGTCAAACCTTCTGGAAGTTCAATCTCCTCACTGGTTTCTACTACCTCCTTCCTAAAATCACTTTTCCCTATTTCTTTTACTATATCTTTCTTATATAAACCTTCTTGTTTTATAAAATTAAATATATTTTCTGAGTAGCCACATTTATCTCTTCGTGAACAAACAAGTAAAGGACTAGTTTTATAATTGAAAGCTTCCCTATGACCACAAGATGGACAATTAAATCTAAAATATGCTCCTTTATCTTCAGGTTCTAATCCAGCATGTTCTAATACATTTTTAACTAAAGACTCTGATACTTTTTTCATAAATTTCTAGGCACAGGAAACCACGTGGGCTTGCCCCGTGGAGGAATGTGCCATCCCCCTTTCTGTTAGTGTTGTAGTTCTTGCTTTCAATCTTACACAATCCTTCTTTACATTGACAGACGAACTAATCACTTTGCCATCCAAGCCTGATATAGCAAAAAATCCCGTACTACGTTTTCCTTTGATAAAGCCAGTTCCTTTCGGTGTTTTAATATGGTCAAATTTTCTCAAACCAAACAGCTTCCCTGTTGGTATCCTTTTTTCACTTCTACTGCCTTTAGTTTGTTGATAATCACCCTTAGAAACGTGCTTTTTAAAGCAGATTGAGGATAATAGATTAACAATTTCACCTTCTGTACAACAGATAGCGACGGCATCGTAGTAATGTGTTTTTGGCAACTGCAAAATCTGCTCCCGCTTAAATTTTGTATCGTATCCGAAGCTTTCTTCAAAATCACCAAACTCTTTTTTCAATTGAGATTTAACTATCCCTATTTCAGTAGCATGTTTGGTTTTACTTCTTGTACCTTTAATTTCAAACTCGCCCCCGTGTAGTTTGTCGTGGCATGGCCCACACAATGTAATCAGATTACTTGAGGTGTCTGTCCCACCATTACTCCGAAATACAATATGGTGCACATGAAGTTCAGTATTTTTAGCTTTACACTTCTGACACTGATATCCATCACGATGTAAGATGTAAGCCCTAACGTTGTAAAAACCCTTCTTATCCCCTTTTTGATAATCTTTAACATTGGAATTGCTAATCTTGTGAATGTCAAAACTTGCAGTCTCAACTTTCCATTTACTGACAGGCAAGACAGACCCAACAAACTTTTTCTCTCTTAAATGAGAATCAATTTTTGACCTGATACTTGGAGCTAATCTGCCGTTTTCTCTCATAGAAGCACGATTTTGCCACCTTGGCGGTCGATATCTTGTTTTCCTACCTCGTCTGTTTCTTCTGTACATTTTTCTTTGTTCCATTTTTTTAGAAACGTTCTGCCTTATCTGTACATCAGACTGATATACGACTTGTCCATTGGTAATTGCAGCACAGCCAACTGTTTTACTCCCTGTGTCCATTCCTGCAACTATTGCTTGTAAATTTTCCTCGCAATCTCACAAAAGTTTGATTGTGAATGGTGTTCTTTTAACACACTTTGCCTTACCCGCCTTTAATAAATGTTTAGCTTTAGCAGGTGAGCAAGGCATCAAGGGATTCCCGTTTTTATTTATCACATACACACACATGGCTTTAACCCTCCCTGTGTATTAGGATTATGCGTATTATTGGCATTGGAGTTACTAATAAATCCGTCTTCTTCTCGCGGGGATATTTCAGAGTTTGACGATACAGACACCGTTCCTACCATCATAGAACTTTTAATCTGAATCCGAAGAGGTTCAGGCTGAAGCGGCACCCAAACGTTCCTAGTTTTCTGAATATCGTTTACAAACATTTTTAATCTCCTATTAGTCCGCTGGTAACCTTGTGGCTCTTTTCAAAGCCACGGGACTTGGCCCGTGGTAGGTTACATTAACCCTATATTAACCCTGCCTAAAAAATTTACAAGTCTTTAATTTATGAGATAAAGTTTTCTGCTTATATTCACAATAAATAAAAGGTGAGTTTTTTGAACATTCTTTGCATTGCTGCCTAAACTTACAAAAATCACAACCTGGATACTTTGGAATTTCATAAGCAACTACAAAGTATGAGTTACTTGGTTTTTCAAATTCTTCCGTAATCTCATACTCTAAAATGATTCTATCTTTTTCTTCTCTTCTTTGAATAAAATATAAACTTAATGCTTTTTCTTTAATTTTTGCTTCAAAGATTTCATGTATTTTATACCTTTCATCCAAAAGACACTTAGACATTTTTTTATCGTATATAAAATGCTGAAAAATTTTATTACTTCTTTTATAAAATCTCTCTGATATTAATATTTCTGTCATAATATTATTATGACAAATATATTATTTTTTGTCAATCTTTTGACTTAGCTATATACGAAAAAGATAACACATATTCAATCTCTTCATAAACGCTTAGCAGGAAACCATCAATCTCAGATACATCATTAATAATATTTTCAAAATGATCTTCTGCTGATAATTTCAATTCCTTTTTTCTTTCATCAATTTTAACTCTAATCTCCTTTAATGCTAAAAAAAGCAGGAATTCACTCCTGCCTTATAATGCCATCTTTCTCTACTTCTTGTAAGTATTCATCATCGTATTTTTCAAATAAAGTTACTAACTTTTCTAATAAGTCTATTTGTTTCTCAAGAAGTTTGTTTATTTTTATTGTCTCTGTTAGTATTCTTTCGTCTTCCATAAATCTCCTCTAACAACTCATAACTCGCTTAGTGAATCTGATAGTTCTCTTGTTATTTGCTTTACATCTTGATATAGCTGCTCTCTTCTTTGAGGTTTATTCTGATAAGCATTAGTCATTGAATAAAGTTCTTTCATTTTACCTTGAAGCACATCCATCATACCAAATGCCCTATACATCTTTCTCTTATCTTCATAAGCAACCTCGTCAGTAGTAGGCTGCTCTTTCTCTCTTTCCTGTCTCTTCCTTATTTCTGCCTGTATATCACTCTGAGGGCTTTCAGGTGGGACAGAGGACATATCTGTAGTAGAAGGTTCATCTATTTCACTTCTTCTTATCTCTGCTCCACATGGGCCTTTTCCAGGCCCACTTCCATCACCTGCTCCTAACCCACCTCTTCTAGTAAGGTTTGATACTACGACATCTAGTCCATTACCTTGATTGCCATAATACCACTCAAGAAGTTCTTTATTATTTTCATCATTTTTCATATTTTTCCTCTCTTCTGATTAACTTTACAGAAGAGAAGAGTATTAGTTCTCAATAAGCTCCATCAACTCATAAATTTGTTCAAGCTCATCTTCACCTTTTTCATACTTCTTTTTCATATATGAAAAAATCTTGGCGATAATCCCTTTCTTAACTTCAAGAATTGCTGCTGCCTCATTCTTTAAGTCTTTCTGTTGCTGAGCAAGCTCCTTCTTTTGATCCTCTAAATCAAGAAAGCTTGAAAAAATTCCTTTTAATTGGCTTTTTTTCTCTTCATCTAATACCATATACTACTGCTCCTTTGCTGCTTGTGTTTCTGAAAAAACTTGATTGCTAAATCTAATTAAATCTTTATTATACTCATTCTTTTTATAAGGTTCTTGAAAAAGCATATGCTTTAAATGATTTAAAATAGTGACACTTCCATTTCTGTTTTGGAAAGCTTTCGTTCCTCCGCCTTCTCTTTTACGAAGAATAAGTTTGTGTCTATCTGGATATTTTTTCTTCCAGCTTATCTTTCTTTTACCCATATTTACTCCTTGTAATATTTTATAGCTCTATCTCTCATTTTCTTGATTACTTTAAAAACAAGATGGCCTTTATATTTTTCCGGTCTTCTAGTTTTTTCAATAACATAATCAATATATTCATCATAGGTTATCTTTATATTGAGTCTTTCTACAAGAACATTTTTACGTGCTCTCTCAAATGCAATTTCTTTTCCTCTTGTTTTATCAAACTTATCCTTAGTATGACAAATACTCCATCCAATCCTATCCTTATCAATTGCTACTACACAACCAAAAGGAATTCCTTCTTCGTCTCTAACATACTCTATTAGATCCATACTCTACTCCTTTTATTTTTTTTAACCTCTCCCCAATTCAAACGGTCTAACCCATTTTCAATCTTTGGTATTACTATTTTATCAATATTATATTGTTTTGTCAACTCTGAGGATATGCAGTGAGCTGGAGTATATTGACTAAAGTCTGCTGAGAATAAATCTCCATGTTTTTTCTATAATCCTCATATAGTTGCCTTAATGTAAAGAATAAACTCAGAAATACTATCTATATAATATTCTATAGAATTTACCTCTACTATTTTAGGCTTATCTCCAAATTCACATTCATAAATAAACCAATCAATATCTTCTGCATATTTATTTAAAATAAGTTTTAATAACTCAACATTCTTATTAAATAAATCAATAAGAATTTTAGAAAGTTTACCCTCAACATCTAAACCAACATTAGCTGAGAGGGTTATTATTTTTTCATCTATTTCTTTAAGAAATCTTAATTCTTCTTTTAAATCAATCATAATTTTCTAGGCACCTTTCTCCTTTCTACTTTCTACTAGAGTTGTAGTTATTATATACACATACATGGCTGTGAACTACCACCACCTATAGAGGTAGATGACTTCTTGGTCAATACTACTCTGTAGCAAGTTTACCCAAGCTATCAAGGTCGAATCGACCTCTTTTTTAAAAGAACCACGAGACAAGTCCCGTGGTAGGTTATATATCTAACATCTTACTTTCTTTACTATCAAGTATTTTACTCCCCTCAATCTTTTCAGAAAAATGAGTTGCTTTCTCAATAGCACTATCTCTTAGTTTTTGAATTTTTTTCATATACCTATCAATACTAAGACCAGAGGCAATAGTAATATATACTCTATCTTCTGCTTCTACTTCTTCAGCATTAGTAAAGTTTAAAGATGCTCTTAAGATACCAGGAATCATACGGGCATTTTTAGCTCTTCCAGAAAGTTTTGAGACTACTTGTGTGAGTGTTCCTTGATATTCATCAAGTTTTTCATGCTCTTGAATCTTATTATCAATAAACATGGCAACAAGACAATTCTTAGTATCCTTATCAAGCTTTCCATATTCAAACTTAGGAAGCTTTTCTTCTAAAAATGAATCTGATAAATCTACAAATCCTCCGCCAAACACTACACTATCAAGCTCTGATTGGTCAAGAGTCATTGGGGAGTAATTGTCTGTGTTATATTTTCTTAATATATTAAGAATATAATCTAACCTCTTTACAATATAATGATTTATCTGAGACCAATCATTACTGAACTTTTTTATAAGTTTTTGATTATCAAACAATAAAACAGATATTTTTGAGATTAAAGGCATAATAGAGTTAATGCAGTTAACTGCATTTGCAAGAGGTGGATTATTCTCTTTTGAATAAGGAATAATTCCTACTATTAATACTTTATTATTATTCTCAAGTAATACTTTTGATAATGGAACTAATGAACTACTTCCAGAACCGCCTCCTAAACTTGAGAAAATAACTACCTTGTCATTTTTAACATTCTCCAAGCTAGCTCTTACGGTTTCAAAGTTTTCTTTCCAAATTTTAGCTCCCTTATGAAAACGCTTTGAAGCACCTTCGTTAGATATCACTACTACATTGGAATGTGGGAAGTTATTTGTATCTTCATGAGCGGTAGAAAAGATAAGTGCCCTACTATCAAGCTTAGAGGCAAGTTTACCTCCTGTGTTTCCACTTCCAATAACTATCATATATTCTCCTTAATCCAAATTTCTGGGACTCTAATTACATAGTCCCCGTATTCAATAAAAGCATATGGGCTTTCTTTTTGCAAAAACTCGTAAAAAACCACTTCTCTTTAGAGGAGTGAATGAATACCATTATAAAACTAAATAATGGGTAGTTTTTACGTAAGATAATCGCAACATCTTACTTTTAAGATTTAAGTCTTGCTTTTAGTTCTTTTTGTTTTGCTGAAGCAGCTCTTACTTTCTTGTCCAAATCTTTTTCAAGAAGAGAGTTTATTTTATTTTGATATTTTTCTTCAAGTTGATCTTGGGGTGTTTCATCTGAAACCTCTCTTTCTATATGTAATACACTCTCACATTTAATGGGCGAATACGGCTCATTCATAAGAGTCATTGACATACTTCCACCAACAGTTATTTTCATAACATTCTCCTTATGTCTTCTTTTAAGTCTTGCCATCTACTAATAAGATCAGGCAGTTTATTATCCCAATAATATAATTCTACTTGATCGGGATTAAATTCATTATATTCTAATTCTTTTTCTTTGTCAACAATCTCTTTATGAATATCATTTGGAAATTGCCTTAAATCAATAATTTTCAATAGTCTTTTATAGACTTCTTTATTATTAGACTTAGTCATTATCTCATTCCACTTGTTTGAATCATCAATCATCTTCTCAAGTGTTTTTGGTCCAACTCTATAAAGACCACCTATTCCATCACTTGCGTCACCGATAATAGCTTTTTCCATAAGAATGTTTTCATTCTGTTTTTGTATTCTTCTTCGTATAGGGTCATAAACTGTTACATTATCTTGATAGTTAAGTATTTGAGTAAGGTCTTTATCAGAGGATATAATAAGGATATTATCATTAGTATTTGCTGCAGCAAGAGCATAAATCACATCATCTGCTTCAGCCATTTCATGAGAGATTTGTTTTACAGGATAAAACTCAAGACCTTCTTTTACTTTATAAAGATTATTAAAAAGAACTTTAAATTCTTCTTCATCTTTTTTACCATCACGATTTCTCTTATAATCTGGAAAGATACCTCTTCTCCAATTAAGAGATTTTTTACCTTCCCAACAAATAATAAGCTTCCCAGAATTTGAAATCATATAGTTCAACTTATTAAAAAAGTTGTGTAAGAAGAAAGAGAAGTTATCATCTGTTAAAACTTCTCCACTATCATGTAATTTTTTACGAGTGACGTGGAACTCTACAAAAATAATATTCATCATATCTACTAAATTCATCAATAACTCCTCATATAATCTTCTAAATCTTCAATTGTATTTTCTTTAAATGCTGTATCCATTGATTCCTTAAATGCTTGTTTTAATTTATAAACATCTTTGAATACTTCAACAGACCACTTAAGAGATTCTAAATGCTCTAAAGTCTCTAATATTGCTTCAGCGTATACTCTTATCTCATATTGAGCATGAGTGTCTAATCTTAATTCAAGAAAATGTAAAAGATTTCTTAAATCTGCTCTAAAAAAGAATTCTGTATATTGACCAACAGGCATCACAGTTCTTGCTTGTTCTCTTGCAACATTTTTACCTATAAGAGAACGATACATTGTATTACTTTTTTCATAAATACTATTAATATAGTCATTAAAATATTGCTGACTCTCTACAACTCCGTCTGAAGATTGTTTATTTTTTGAAGACTGTTCTCTCCAAACCTCTGGATAAAAACATTCAAATTTAAAATCTTTATATCTTGCTGATATTTCATTAAAGCTAAATGCTCTATGACGAAAAAATTGTCTACCAACAAAAATAGGCATTTTTACATGAAAATGGAAAGTGACAAACTCAAAAGGACTCATATGTTCATTACGATATAGATAACGTATGAGTTCTCTATCTTTCTTATCTCCTTTTACAGCTTCATTTCCAGTAGAAGTTCTAGCTGCTCTAAGAATGGAATAATCATTTCCTAAATAATCTACTAACTCAATAAATCCATCGTTTAATAATCTCATAAATTTGTGACAGGAAACCACTATGCCTAAAGGTGTCGTGAAAGAATGCTTACGCACTCTAATTTCCTGTTTACCTCCTTTAATTTTTTAATATAAGTAGTAGTTCACAATACATACTCTCAAATTCTATTCAAGAACTACCCTTTAGGGTAGTTGGTTAGTTGACTCTACTAACTCGTCTCCTAATATTTTTTTCATTTTGTCTTTCAATTTTTTATTATCAAGAACAGCTCTTCTTTTAGCTATGAGTTCTTGATTATTCATTATATTTTCTTTTTCTTCTTTTGTCAAGTCTTGAAATGTTTTTATTATTGCTAAAAAATATTTAGAATACTTACCTCTAAACAAGAACATCTTATTTTTCTTGTCATTAAAAAAAGCCTCAACATTGAGGCTTTCGTATTTATTCTTTATAGACCACTTCTGGATCTCTTGTAGGGTAGCTTTTATTGATAATGCTATAGAGGCTTCATTCTTCTCTCTTGTATGAATAGCTCCTTTATAGTCTTCATATAGCTTCTTAGATGAAAGATGGAATGGCATTATTTTACCATCTAATTCATTAAAGCAAAACTTTACATATTTATATGCATCCCAATCCTCATCATCACCAAACTTACCAATAATTCCTTGAAATATTTTCCACCATTTAGTGTTTCTCACATTTGAGAGTTTAAATAAAGGGTATAGAGCTGTCCTTCTATATTCTCTACTAAAAGCATCAGCTAAAGAAAAAACTTTATCCTCCATCTCTTAAATCCCATCCTAAATTAAGTAGTTTGTTTATTTCTTCTTGTGTTATTGCTTGGTGCTCTAACAAGTATTGAACAAACTTTTTCCAATCAATATTTATATTTTTTATTAAGCAACCTATTACTTTTTCATCATTTAAAGGACATTCTAAAAAAGTAGGTTTTACCACTTTATTAAATTTTTCCTTCATGAACCAGGGGATATTTTTATACGCACATGTTTCACAAAAATAGTTCAATAAATTCCTCCGAGTTTTTAATTGTTATATCTTTTTGTCAAATATAGCTATCATCATCTACATACCCTGAGGTATCATCTTCAGTAGTAGTAGTATCAGCAGAGGTATCATCTTCAGTAGTAGTATCAGCAGAGATATCATCTTCAGTAGTGGTATCGTCTTCCTTAACAAACCCATCATCTAATTGTTCATCTTCATTATACAATTGATCAGTATTTTTGCTTTCTATAGGTGATACTTGTACCTGTATTACTTTTTTTTCATTTTGTTCTTCTGTCACATTTGGCTTTTCACTAAAATCATTCATATTATAATATTTAGTTTCACCCTTAAGGTTAAAACATTGAACTACATCACCATGAACTGAAAAGGGAAAGACATAATGACCTTTCTTTGTATATTGATATTCATTTAATTTAAGCATTTTTCAAACTCTCTTATTCTTTATTCTTATTAAAAATTTCTTCATACGCTTTTCCTGTAAATTCTATAGAAAACATTTTTTGTTCTTTAGTGTTTTCGCCTTCAGCATTTACCATAACACCAATAGATTTTTTAGCTCTTTTTAGAGAGAAACTTTTAAAGTTTTTGTCTTCTAAATAAAACACTAAGAGTTTATTAGTGGCTGATTTAACATAGATGACAGGAACCGTGAATGCATATTCTATATTAGCAGCTCTTGTTAAGTTTTTAAAATCCTCTCTATTTATTTTAAGAGAATCTCCACCTATTTTTAGGTTTATAATTTTTTCTGTTAAAGACTCTCCTAATATATTAAAGAATTTTTTTGGGGTAGTTTGAGATGCTACTACTCTAGAACTTTTATCTCCTTTCATTTCAATAAATACTTTATTAAAACTTCCCCTTACTCCTACTTCATCTAAAACTTTCTTTATGTCCTTCTCCCCATCATACTCACCTTTTTTAGAAAAAGTATATTCATAATCAGGAAACGTACCAGGCCCATGAGGTTCAAGAATTAAATTACCTCTTTTCAAACCTTTAATAAAAGTTATATCCATCCCACTTATTTTTTTTTCAGTGTTTAATTTCCAACTTTTTGTTTTTAAAATATCTTCACTTAAATGTTTTTTCAATTCATCTGTAATAGCATAGAATAGAGCCTTGTCACTTGTTTCAAAGATCCTATTTAAAACAAACTTATTAAAAACTTTATCTACTGCGTTATTTATTATTTCTTTAGTTTCAAATTTATCATTCTTCAAAGAAGAAAATTTTACTTTACTCTTATTGCTTACTAAGAAATCTATAATATTATTTTTTTCTTCTTTTTTTATTTCTCTTACTGATGGTCTTTTGAACTTAACAACTCCTCTCCAAGCTTTATTAAGAATAGATAACCTCATAGAAGTTCTTGCTTCTTCTAAAGTATTAGACTTGTCTTCTATAGTTGACATTACCAATCTTTGATTTGGTCTTTTTTGACTAAAATAACTATTTATTATTTCATTAAATTCTTTAGTAAAAGTTTCTAAATTACTTCTTAACTCTTCTTCAAAGTTATTTTCATCATAAACTAACACTTTTTCTTTAGTCTTTTCATTTAATACACTTCTAAGTTTCATTTATATCTCCAAAATCTTTTATATTAACTTTACTGCTTTCTTATGTGTATAAGATATTCTATAGTTCCTCCGTCCTTATTACTTCTATTATTATCTGCTTTATATCTTTTATAATCAAAATAATAAATATCTCTAATATCTTTTAAGCTTAATACCTCTTTGGCCAAAAGTCCTTCATTATTATATGATATAAATATATCCTTAAAATTAGCGTGTTCTAAGATATCTATTAACATTTCATAAGCACTATCTTTATAACACATTTTGGATTTTTTATAATCTTTAGGCAAACCTGTTACCTCAGTAAGCTTTGAACCTTCTAAGCTATATTTTGCTATAGTATTAAGTAAATGATAATTAGAGCCATATTGTCTTCTATTATATGGTGGGTCTAAATATAATACATCACCACTTATTTCTTTTATTAAGTTTTGAGCATCTTCGTTATAAATATCATTTTCTTGTCCAGGAACCACTTCCATATATTCAGGCTTTAATTCTATTTCTTTTTTAGCACTATCTTTTAAAGATTTAAAAAAAGCTGCATATATACCCGCTGTGTTTTGAATCCTATCAACTGCTTCTAATAAAGATGTTAATAGAAAAAAATAATAGTCACTATCATCTTTAAACTTTTCTATATACTGTCTTATTGCATCTATTTTTTGACCATTATGATCAGAAAAATATAGTCTATTTGCTGGAGAGCAATAGTTATTATATATTAATCCTTTTATTGGTTCTAAAGAATTTATTTGTGGAAAAGCATCATCAAATTGAGTAATATTATTCTCTACATAATGTTTATTTAATATATAAGCATAATACTCAAAATCATTTGATATTACTTTATTAAAATAAGGTTTCATGTTTGCTCCAACATATCCTGTCCCAGCAAATAAATCACAAAAACTTCCAAACTCTAATGATTGTTCTAATACTACACTTTTTATTTCATCAAATAGTTTTGCTTTTCTTCCTATGTAATTCAAAGTTGTTTTATCATCCTTCTCATTTTGTTTGGGTTGTCAACCCAACCATTTTGTCCAAAAAGGATACCTCCTTTGTTGTCTTGATACATATTCATTAAATACATTTCATCTTCTTCTAAAAGATTTCCAATGATCTTCCAATAAGAAGCAAATACTGGAATAGATTTTGCTTTTCCTTGAACATCTTCAATATTAAGAAATGCCATTTCATTACCATTTCTGTCAATTATTTTTCTTATATTATTTATTACTACTGGAACTTTTCTTGATATTCTAGTTACCTCATCAAAGCTAAAGTTTATTAAACTTTTGTTTCTCATTTCTATAAAAGCATCTTTCATCTTATCATCAAATACAGAAGCAAAGAAATTTCCACCAAAATATTCTTTTTCATAATTCCTAAGATCAACTAAACTTGTTTCAATACCTGGAAGTTGCTTTACAGCACCCTCAGCTTCTTGCCATTTTATTTTAAGCTTTTCTACTACTTTAATAGACTTTTTCTTTTCCCAAAACATAGTAAGAATTTGAAGCATTAATTTTCTATTAGGATTCTCAAAATCAAAAGCACCTACAGAAACTAAGGCTTTAATGCCACCAATCTTTAAAAGTCTTCCATCAACTTTAGTTATTAAATCAAATAAACTATCAACAGGCCTAATGTCAATTATATGCTCAGCCGCTCTTTTACTTACTTGTTTTATATTTGATAAACCTAATATAAGTTTATCTTCGTTTAATGGAGTAACATCTATTAAAGACTTATTAACATCAGGAGGTAATATTTCAAATTTTTGCCCCCTCACGGAAGAAAAAATATCTGCTAAATTACTTCCTTTATTTATCTCATACTCAAGCTCTGCTGCTAAAAAATATTTTTTGAAATAGTATGAAAGATATAAAGTCATTACAGCAATATAACTATAAGCTGATGCATGAGAGTTTTTAGCAACTATGTTATTAACAGCTAATGTATGATAAGGTGTTGCCATCTCTACGTTATAAACATTCTCCGCTTCATTTTCTTCTATTGATACTATTTTCTGTAAAGAAGTTTTCTTACCTTTTTGATTCTTTATAGTTTTTTCATACCCTTCATTATAAAATAAACTATCACCTTCTTTTAGGTCATTATCTATATTTTTATAGATAATATTACCCTCTATTTTAACAGGAAAGTTGTGGTTGGAGGTTACATCTAAACTAGATCCATTTTCTAATACTATTTTATATGTTTTCCTAAATCCAGCATAAGTTATATTTATTATATCATTTATAATTAACTTTTCTTCCTCATTTAATGAGAACGCTTTTCCAAAACCTTTATATTTATATTTTTCATGTGTATGAGAATGATTATTATCTTTTGCCCACTTAATATCATTTTTTGTCTTATACATTTCTTCTATAGTAGGAGACCACTTATTAGTATTATCCCTAGTTATTTTAGACTTACCAGAGAAACATAAATTAAAACTGTATGAACTCATTTTTAAAAGATCATCAGCTATATTCTTTGCTTCTATTTCACTTAACCCAGTTTCAATGGCACCTTTAGAAAACTTCTTTACAATTTTATCCCACTTTTTTATATCCTCTGAATCTCTTTCTGTCTTACTGAGACGTTTCATAAGTTTTCTTACATTATCAGTTTCCTCAAGAGATAATCCACCTATCTTATTAAAGATAGACATTACTTGCTCTTGATATAAAACGACTGAGTTACTTATCTCAAGTAGTTCGGAAATAGGTTCTGGATATTTTCTTATCCCTTCATCCCTACCTCTAATATAATCCTCAACAAATGAGGATGTGCCAGGACGAGCTAAGGCATTAATAGCATTTATATCATCAAAGGAACGGGGTTTTATTTGTTTTACCATTGGAGCCGCCGTTCCACCGTTTAATTGAAATATACCAATCGTATTAGAGTCATTAACCTCATTATAAATATTTTCATCTTTTAGGTCAATGTGATATAAAAACTCTCGTGCTTTATCTTTGCTTATTTCTTTTATTATTTTCATATTTTTTTATTATATCACTTTTTAATATTTTAGTCAAGATTCTCTTTGTTTTTTTCGTGAACTATCACCACTTATAGAGGATTGGGGAATTCCACCCTTTCTGTTAAAACCAAACATTACGCTCCCACTTCAGCATATCTATTTCCTACATTTGTGTCAAAATCAATACATGAACTTAAGTTATTATTATCTAAGTCATCATAAGAAGAGAAAGTAGCTATTCTTTTTCTATTCCTTTCTTTTCTTAAGATCTCTAATATACGAAAATTGGAATTTGTCCATATAAATGAAAAGATATTATCATTAGGATTTATTTTATTTCTTAATACTTTTTTATATAAATTCTCAAGACATTCTTGAGTCATATCTTGTCTATAATGCTCATCATAAATCTTAAACTTTTGAATAAGTAAAAATTCGGAAATTGTTTGTGCTTGTTTAAACACATAATTTAAATCTCCTTCTTTATACTTAGTTTTTAGTTCTTCCTTATTTATTTCCATTCATCTCTCCCATAGCCTCAGAAAGATTTACAAGTTGTTGTTGTAATCTGCCGAAATGAAAGGCAGCTAAATCTTTTCTAAACTCATCCTCTTCTTTTTGAAACTCTTCTTCCATAGAGTTTATAGTTACTTCTATTTCACTCATTAGCTTTCTTGATTCTTTTTTTAGCTCATTTTTAGACATCGGCATGAATTTTACTCTCCATATAATCTTTATAAATTTTTTTATTAAATAATGCTTGAAGATAAGGAAGATCTTTTTTGTCTTTAGAGGACTTACATTCTTCTAAGACTTTTTTAATCTCTTCAATATCAGGTCTATCTTCTGTAGGAGCCCCAACTTTATCATTCTTATCTAAAGTATTGTTAGTGACATCTTCACCTCTGCTAAATATTATCTCATCTATAAGAGTTTCTGAAAAAGTCATAGCAGATAAAAATATTTTAAAAGCATTAAGCACCTCTTCAATATCATAATTATGTCCTTGCTGAAAGCTAATCATAGTATCATGATAATATTGTCTATCCCTTTCTGGCAAATCGCTTGTATCAAATTCAAATTTAATCATTTTTTCCTCCGTTAGTTTTATACATAGTAAAGTTTTTGTATCTTTTTGTCAAGTGTTAAACTGCCTCTAAAATATCATCAATATAGGATTGTGGAACTATTTTCTTTAATCCATCATCATCTTCAATAAGATATATCTTCTCATCAATCTTATCTAAAGTATTGTTAATGACATCAAGGGTGGTTAAGCCTAATACATCAAATTTTATTATTCCCAATTCATCTAAAACAGAATCTTGATTACTTTCAGGAAAAGCACTTACAATCTCACCGCTTACTTTCTCTATTGGCATTAACTCATTAACAGGACGATCTAAGATAATAATACCACCAGCATGTTTTGATAACTGTCTTACTTTACCATCAAAATGTCTAACTAAATCAATTATTTTTTTATTCTGTTCATAAAATTTGTATTGCTTTGTATGAGTTGCTTTAATCATTTCTATATTCTCATCCAAAGAAAGTTGAAAATCAAAGATCTTTGAAAACTCATTTGATGCTTTATAATCAATTTTATATATTCTAAGTAAATCTTTCAATGCTGATTTAAGACCCATCTTAGAATAAGTTCCTACCTGAAAAACTCTGTCTTCTCCATACTTTTCTTTTAGGTGTTCTATTAAGTGATCACGAGCGGAAGGAGAGAGGTCTGAGTCAACATCAATACCCCCACTAGCTCCATTTCTCACTTGTGCCTTAGTAAGTTTTTGTTCATAAGTATTTGTAAAACCTAGTAAGAATGGAATAAGAAAATTACCCTTTACCTCATTCTCTTGAAAAGCTTTATATAGATCAATTCCGTTCTTATAAAAATTCTTAGCAAATAAATATTCCCATTTAAAATCTCTTTTATACTCTGGATACTCTTCTAGTTTATCTTCACACATTTTCTTCAAATCAGTCATTTTTGTTTCCATCTCTTTTGTGTGAACTTCATCACCAAAATAATCTGGTATCATATCAGGGCTTCTTTGATCTGATAAAAATCTTTCAAATAACAACCCAAACTCAATAGGATCAAGACGAGTAATATTAAGAGAATAAAGAACTAATGAACCAGCACCTGAACCCCTTCCTACACCAACTGTATAACCTGAATCTGTTACAAATTCAAGCATATCCTCAAGAATAAGTATATATGAAGAAAACCCTTTTCTTATTAAAACCTCTAATTCATGATTTAATCTTTTTTTATATTCTTCTGTAGGATTACCACCAAACTTTTCTTCTAAACCTCTCTTGGCTTTTTTTATTAAAGCCTCATCATCATTTTCTGTAACAGAAGGAAGATATATTTTTCTTCTCTCTGGTATTTCATAATTACACATATCAGCTATTTTTATACTATTATTAGCCCATTCAATAACATCATTAGGATTATAGTTATATCCAAAATCTTTATTAAACTTTAAATAATCCTCTTCGTCATGATAATAAAGATTCTTACTTTCAATTTCAAAATTTAAATTATCAATAGTAGCTTTATCTCTAATAGCTATTGAAAGAGTTTGAAGATTGTCTTGTCCAGGCTCTAAATAATGAACATCGCCTGTTACTACTATAGGAATATTAAACTCTTTTGCCCATTTAATCATATAATCATTAATAGTTTTTTGTCCCTCTGGAGCCTCATCCATTTCATAATTAATTTCATTAAACTGAACTTCAGTATAAAAGTTCTCACCAAAATGCTTTACATATTTTTGGAATAATTCGTATGCCTTATCTATCTCTCCTGCTCTTATAAATCTTCCCCATTTGCTTTGCATGCACCCACTACCAACAATTATACCTTCAGAATTTTCAAATAATTCTTCTTCAGTTATTCTATTAGTATAATAAAAATGTTCTTCATCTTTCATTGAAAGATAGTTTAACTTTAAGATATTCTTATAGCCTATCTCATTTTTAGCAAGTAAAATAAGATGAGAGTTTTTACCTCTCACTCTCTTCTTTTTCTCATTATATTCTACAAGCTCATCATTGATATAAGCCTCTACACCAAGAATAGGTTTTATGCCATATTCTTTACAAGCTTCTTGATGATGATATATACCCGTAAGCTTTCCATGATCGGTAATAGCAAGTGCTTTATGCCCTAATTTATATGCTTTCTCCGCATATTGTTTAGATGAGCCTATTGCATCTAACCTTGAACCTAAATGACTATGTAAATGAAGTTGAGCAAACATTTTTTCTCCTTATTTATCTATTTAAAATATAGACTTTATTCCCACAATCCCATATTCTATTATAGTTATTATATAACATATTTTCATATTCTGTCAAGTTATCATCATAATTTTCAAAAATATTTTTAAGCTTATGTTTTTGATATTTATTTCTACTTTCCAAATTAAGATTATTTTTCTTGAAATAAAAATAATTTGGTTTACTAGTTTTTAAATACTCAAACCCATTACTTTCATACACATTACCATTAAAATAGCGCTTATCAGAATATGTTATAATATTTCCATTATAATTATTTAGAAAATATTTCAACAACTTAGAAAAACCACCTATTACTTTAGTGTTTTTCTTACTAGCTGATCTTAATAATTCCCAATTATATCTTTTGTTAAATCTTGGCTTACCAAAAGTTACTACAGATACTAAAATACCATTATAATATAATCCATATTGCAACGAAGAGCCTATATCTCCTTGTAAATGATTAGCATTAAGGAATTCCCTTCTCTCTTTAATACTAACAGGTTTGATAACAGTTTTTCTAGCATAAATTACTTCATTATATATATTCAGCCTAGAAAGAAGTATGCTACTCACTATATCTTTTTTATTAATCCATTCATTCTCAAATACATGTATTAAATCATATCCCTTTTCTTTAGCTAATTTTTGCTTATTTAAATGGTAATTTTTATGTTTTCCATTTATTTCACTATGCCAATATAAACCATTAAACTCAATAGCTATTTTTCTTTCTGGTATAAGTATATCAATTTCGTATGGCTTTATTATTTTTCTGTTATGAGATTCTACATAAATATATTGACTTATGAAATCTCTCAACTCAACTTCCGAAACAGACTCGTTAGTTGGAAAACATTTTTGACATCTTGGTATTTTACCAGCGTAAATATTATCATAAAAAATATTATTACATTTTTTACACTTCCATTTATAGTCTATTACACTTCCTTTTTCCTTAACTCCATAATATTCATTAATATCAAATAAAGGCTCCACAAGATTGTCAAAAGAAAAAACCTTTAAATTTTTAAAAAACCTTTCTTTTGATTTATTATGATTTCCTTTGAGAAAAATGCTACTTTGAAAATAATACTCAACACCATATTTTTCCAAGTTTGTTTGTTTTATTTTTTCTTTAACATCTTTACTCTGCCCTGGATACTCAACACCATATTTTTCCAAGTTTGTTTGTTTTATTTTTTCTTTAATTTGCTTTGACCCAAAGGGATTTTCAACACCATACTTTTTTAAATTTGTTTGTTTTGCCTTTTCTTTAACTGATTCTAATTTTCTAGGACTGTCAACACCATATTTTTCTATATTGTTGTTTTTTCTTTTTTCCAAAATCTCTTTACTTTGTGTTGAAGTTTCAACACCATACTTTTCTAAATTTGTTTGTTTTGCCTTTTCCTTAACTGATTCTAAAGAAGAAGGGCTTGAGACTCCATACTTATATATATTGTTGTTTTTTCTTTTTTCCAAAATCTCTTTACTTTGTGTTGAAACTTCAACACCATACTTTTCTAAATTCGTTTGCTTCCTTTGACAAACCCCACAAACAAGGTTATTATTTTTTAAATTTCCTTTGCGTTTACTTGCCTCTTTACCACAAATATCACATATAAAAGTAATATTGTATGTTTTTGGAACTAACTCCAAATTAAATAAGCCATCTTCTATAAACAGACTTATATTTACTTCTTTTTTGTCTAGTGTTGATATTTTTACTATATTCATAATGTTACTTTTACACAAAACCCCTACTTTCTAAATGGCTATGTAAATGAAGTTGAACAAACATTTTTTCTCCTCTTATAATGTTCTATTTTAAGAATACCATATACCTTCTTTTTTGTCAACGGTAATGTAAAGTTAAAGTAAAATAATGACTGGAGTAAATATGAAATCTTTAAGAAAATATCTTCAAGAACAATCTATAGATTATAATCTACAAAATATACAATCTATTGTCAAGCAAAATACTGCTTCCGCAAAAAGTCTTTTAAATTCTTTATCAAAAGAAGAGCTTAATGACTTTATTGAACAAATAAACAAAACTGAAAACTATAAGCAGTTTCTTGATAGTAAAAAAGATAGGGACTTAGCTGTAGCAACTTATATTGTAAAAGAAAAAGACCCTGATTTTGCTGAAAAAATAGGGCTAAGCATTGAAAATCCTGAAACTTTTAATAAAACTATTAAAGATGATATTATTTCTCCTACAAGAAAAAGAGCTAATGAACAAGAAATTAACTCTCCTAAAGTCAAATCCAATACAGGTGAAGAAGCAGATACTGAAGCAGAAGAAGATGATGAAAAAGGCTCTAAAACAAAAGAAGATGGTGCTGATGATGAAAAAGGCTCTAAAACAAAAGAAGATGATGCTGATGTAAGAGAGCCTGAAGCAGAAGAAAATGGTGCTGATGATGAAAAAGGCTCTAAAACAAAAGAAGAAAGAAAGGCTCGTATTGAAAAAGGCGTAAAGCGTGATGTTGAAAAAGGCGCTGAGTCTAGTAAAAACTATAACTATAAAAAAACTATTGATAAACTTAAAGAAACCCAAGAAGAAGCATTATCTAAATTAGGAGATTTAGAGAAAAATGCTGAAAACAAGAAAGATGTAAATAAACAAAAATCAGTAGTTCAAAGTAAGGTAGATAAGCTTATTAAAAGAGTTCAAAAAGCAGAAGAAGGTCTTATTACTAACCCAGAGCTTAAAGCAAAACAAGCACTTACTGAACTTGAAACTGTAACTAAAAATGCTGTATTAAAAGCACAAAGAGCACAACTATCAGGTAAAGTTGGCAGAACAGCAAAAAAGATTGAAGGAATAGCTGGAAGAGCTAAGAGAGGAGTTAAAGGAGCTTCTGAAAAAATAAAGGGTAGTGCTACTTATAAACAAACTAAAGAAGTTGGAAGAGTTGCTGGTAAAAAAATTAAGGATGTTCAACAACAAGTTCAAAGTAACGCTCGTGCTAATTTTATAGCTAAACAACTTAATTATGGAGATGCTCGTAAATGGATTACAGCAACTGATAATAAAACTAAAGAAGAGATTTATCAAAAAGCTTTAAAGAAAAGTAGAGACACAAGACAGAAAAAGTCTGCTGTAGCTGGTTCTAGATCTAAAGGTAATACAGTTAAGATGGCTGGACAACAACAGAAGAAAAGCTCAATTCCAAACCAAAAGAAAACACAAAGAGCTCAACAAAGAGCCATTGATGCTATGAATCAAAGAAAGCGAGATGAGATTATGCCTAAAATCGACTCACCAACAGCTTCAGGATCTCCTATAAAGAAAACTAGCTAACCCTCATCGGGTAGCCAGCTCATATCTTCATCTATTTCCATCATACCAATAATGGTATCTAAATCTAAATAACTAGAACCATTAGTTAAAATACCCGCCATTGTATATTTTGTATATACCTCATCTATTAATTTTTGGTCTTCATATCGTATAGCCCTTTTATATTTTAACCATATACCTCTCATGGTATAAAAATAACTACTTACAAATACCTCACTCCCTCCATCTAAAAATATTATTCCTTTACTACCTTCATCTATTTCTCTATCGTTTGCTTGTTTTATTATTTCTTTTATAACTTGTTGAATTTCACTGTTGTTTTCACTCATATGCCAACCTACTAAAGCCATCTTCCTTGTAAACTCTTATTTTATTATTAAAGCTTTCTTTATATTCTCCTCTATGAGATATAACCATAATTGAATTTGATTTTGACTTTTCCTGGATAATATTAAGTATAGCATTTATACCATTCTCATCCAAGTTCCTATCAAGTATTTCATCAAATACAAGAAATCTCATATCAGAAGAAAAGAAATTTTTAACTAACATATAAAGAGAAAATGCTATTGCTACATCAAGTAGTGTTTTCTCTCCAGAAGAAAAAGATTGAAAACTAATCTCTTCTTTATCCTCTATTATAGATTCTTTTAAGTTCTTATCAAAATTAACATTGATAGGTCTATCAAAAAACAATGGAATATACTTGTTAATATTTGCATTAAATAAATCAATCATTTTAGATATAACATATTTCTTTATACCATAATCTTTATTAGAAAACATCTTTAAGAGGTAATCATAATAATAAATTTCATTGCCTTTGTCTTCTAAGGTTTTATTTTCTTTTTCTCCTCTCTTCTCTAATGTCTTTATCTTCTTTGCAAGTTTTTCTATATACTCTTTATCATATGTATTCTTTGCCTTTTCACTTATTGTTGAAAGCTCTTTATTTACCTCTTCTTTTCTATTTTTATTATTTTCAACAATAGAAGATATATTATCTAGAAAATCTTCAGAGTATTTACTTGGTATATTCTCTTCAAGAAACTCTGCCTTCTTTTCTTTTATTCTTTTATCAAGATCTTCTATTGCCTCGTTAAGAAAAATAACTTCTTTACTCAAACCAGCTTCTTTTACTCTAAGTTCGGATAATGAGGATTTATGTTCTTCAAGTTCTTCTTTTGTATAATCTGATTTTACATTATACATATTAGTTTTTAAATCTTCTATCCTAGTATCAAGATCATTATTCTTATTATTTATTCTCTCTTTTTCTTTTTCAAGTTCTTCTTTCTTTTTAAACTTATCTGTAATTTTAGATTCTAAATCATCATGTATTTTAGTCTTAGCTTCATCATTAAGTGATTGTCCACAAGTATAACAAACCTTATCAGAAGTAGTTTCCATTGCACTTCTAAAAGACTCTATTTCTTTATTAATACTTGTTATTTGACTTATTACAGATTGAATATCCTCTCTTTGTTGATATAAAGAATCTATCTTATCTTGAGCTTTTTCATCTTCGTTTGATTTCTTTATTTTCTCTATTTCTGCATCAAAATCTACTTTCTCTATTCCCTTTATTTTCTCTTTTGCTCTATTATATTCAGTATTCTTATTAGAGAATAAATCATCCTTTTCTTTCTTTTGTTGTTCAAGAGTATTGATTGATTCTTTAATAGAATTATTATATTCCTTCACTTTATTATGTTCAGTAATAAGCTCTTTTTCTTTTTCAATATCAATATCTTTATATTCTTTAATTTCTTTTTTTAATTTTATTTGCTCTTCTTCAAGCTTAGCTTTTTTCTCTTTTAGTCCCTCAAGAATATTTTTTGCGTTTTGCTTATATTCATTAATGTTTTCTTGAATGGTATTAACACCGTATTCAATTTTTCCGATCTCTTCTTTTACATGTTGATATTCTTCTTCTATAGGTTTCTTTAATTTTTTAGTAGCATCAGCCCATTTTCTAAATTGCTTTAAGTCTAAAACACTTTCAATAATATCAAGCCTTCTACCTTCAGAGACTCTAAGGAATGATGTATAAATTTCACTTGAAAACATAACTGAATTAATCATTGCTTTATGGTTAATTCCAACAATTTCATCAATAAGAGCTTGGGCATCTTTCTTCTTATTTGGTGAAATATTCTTGTGGTTTTTAAAAATAAGAAGATTATCTTTATTCACATCATGATTGCGATAACGAATAACAGAATAAATATCTTCTTTTATAAAAAAATCAAACTCTACCTTACAATTCTTTTTTATTTTTCTATTGATAACTTCATCTTGATTTACAAGAGATTGTCCATACAAACACCAAATAATAGCATCTACAAAAGTAGTCTTTCCTGCGCCTATGTTTCCATAGATGAGTTTTACACTATTTCCACTCAAATCAAGAGTTGTTTGTTCATCACCATATGATTTATAGTTTTTTATTGATACACTAGCTGGATTCATAATTTTCTAGGCACAGGAAATCACGAAGCTTACTTCGTGGAGAAATATGCCCTTCTCCTTTCTATTAGAATTGTAATTTTTATCATGCTTTCTCTAATACTTTATCAAATACTGAAAGTAATTTTTCAGTATTTATATCCTCTATAGAAGAAATAAATTCTTTTGTTATTTCCTCTAAATCATCACTATGAGTTACATTCTCAATTTGAAAATCTTCCTCTTCTTTTAAGAATATGGGAATAATATCAATAGCACCATATTCATATAACACATATTTTAGCTTTGCAAAATCTTGTATTTTCTCATCTATATATACTACTACAAAATTTCCCTTTATATCAAGTGATTTCAAATATTTTATATCTTTAGAATATATTTCTACAAACTTTGGTGCTTCATCATATTCAACAAACTCCCATTTCTCAGCTTTTGTGTCTAAGGTAATAAAACCTTTTTGCTGATTTATTTCACCACGAGATAATTGATTAGGAGAGCCTATATAGATTACATTTTTAATATGCTGATGCCGATGAAAATGTCCAGTAAAAACATGGTCAAATTCTTCAAACTTTTCAAATGGAAATGCGTGTTTTTCTGTAACATGAAAAGCATTGTCAAAACTAAAGTTTGCTATTGAAACATGAGTAAACAAATAACTACCATTTTTTGGTATTTTACTTTCGTCTTTAGTGTATGGTAAAAAATCAAACACCTCATCATTAAATTCTAACTGGGTATATTCTTTTATCACCTCACCAATAGGAGAAAAAGTATCCACTATAGTATCATAGTCAATATTATATACATCATGATTGCCTACTAAAAAGATAAACTTTATTCCATTATTCTTCATATGTAATAGTTTCATAAACAATGGTACAAAAGCATCATTTCTAATGTTTGAGCTTTTATGAAAAATATCTCCTAATACAAAAATATAATCCATATCATTTTCATGATAGTATTGTTCTAAATAATCCAAATAATCAACTATTAATTGAGACTGTAATCCTTTCTTTGTATGCCAATCAGATGTAAGTAATATTTTCAAAATATAGACTCTCCTTTTCTTTTAACATATTTTCTGGCAAGAAGTCCCCTTCCTCAAAGCCGATAGGCTTAGGTGGGGGTTATTGACATAAATAGTATTTTTATAATAACACCAGATAATAATCCAAAAAATGGATTGAATCTAGCACTTACTAATACTGTAGCTCCTATTATCATTCCCCAAGGGGTGAAACCAAATGGGCCACCGGCAACTTCGGGTATTGTAACTATTGCATTAAAAATATTTGTAGAGAATGTTACAAATACACCAAGCACAAAAAGGAAACCAGCAATAGTTGATTTATGAACAAATTTTCCTATTTTAGGTAGGAATTTTAAAAGTAATATTACTGCCATTATACCCATCATAATAACAGATGCTAAAACAGGATGGGGTGCAGTTGCAGTTCCAGATATAATAGCTTCTACTGGACCACCTCCAAATAATGAAGAACCAATATCAGCAAGACTGGAATAAATTGCTAAATGGTCAATATTAGTATTAACACCTGCAATGCTACCAGTTATTTTTCCAAAAGAAATATTAGCACCAATGTTAAGACAAGCTATAGATAAAGCACCAATTAGAACTCTTTTATTTTCCCAAAATCTCCAAATAATATTACCAAATTGAAATTTTTCATTTGCGAGAAGAATGTTTTCTTCTTCTATTTTATAAGAAAATTTTTCTTTTAGCAAATTTTTAATATAACTAATTTTAAGTATGTTAAAAATAGCAATAGATACAAAAATAGAAATTATTATTGTATTTGCTAAATCTTTAGTAATAAACCATACTATTAAAGCAGTTATCATTGAAGAGGAACCTACTATCTTTTCTGATTGCCATAAATTTATAGCTACATAAGCAAGCATGATTCCAACTCCAGCCATCATACTAAAAACAATAATAGGACCAATCCAATCTATAATAGCTTCATTTAAACCTAATATAGATGGTATCAAAAGAAATATAGCACCCCAAAAAATAAGACTAAGCCTTTCTTTTATGTTGCTACCCATTGTTCCTGCAAGTGTAATAGTTTCAGCTTGAAAGGATATTGTTGCCACAGAATTAAATGCCAACGCCCCTCCCATACCTATCACAAAAGCAATTGCAGTCGGTAAAGCAGCAAAACCATAAGTTAAAGCTAATAAACCTTGAGGAATACCATTTAATACTACTGCAAGTGCAGCTAGTATATCGGTAAGTAAACCTTCCATACATTACTCCTTAAAAAATTTTATTTATACCATAAAGGTAATTTTTCTATATAAAATAAATCATCAAATTGTTTATCCCCTTCTAATAATATAGCTCCTTTCCATACTATAATGCTTCCAACTTCATTTAGTAAATCTTCTACAGTTTCTAAAGAACCTCCTGTAGAAACTACATCGTCTATTATAGCTATTCTTTTTCCTTTTATCCTTTCAGTATCTTTTCCATCTATAATAAGATGTTGATTCTCTATTGTAGTAATAGATTTGACTTCTTTACTTATAGGGTTATTCATATATCCTTTTATGGATTTTCTTAATACTATATAATCAACTTTTTTTCTTGCAGCTATTGCATGAGCTAAGGGAATTGATTTAGCTTCTGGGCATACTATATAATCAACATCTGGTATTTCTTTAGCCATAAGAGAAGCTGTTTTTTCTATTAACTCGGTATCACCTAATATAACAAAACTTGCAATAGTTAAGTTATCATTAATTTTTATTTTAGGCAAGTCTCTTTCAAGACCTGCTACTCTTAATTTATATATATTCATTTATTTTTAATCCTTTGGCATTATATTAATGGTCAGCTCTTGCAGATGGTATTCCATCAATCTCATAGTATAAGAAAGTATAGCATTTTATTATTTCTTCTTTTTTTTCACTACCCATTGAAAGTTGTCTATTCCTATTGAGTAATTTTTCTCAAAATCTTCTCTTGAAAAAATAAACCTTACACCATTACTTAATATTATTTCTATTTTTTTGTCAAGATTCTTAAAATTAACATCAAATATACCTTTTTTACTTGCTTGCTTATATACTTGTTCATAATGAAACATTATTTACTCTTTTATTTATAAACTGTGCGTAAAACCCGTACCCTTTAAGGATAGAGGTGTTCACCTAACTCTCCTCAAAATAAATAAGACCAATTGGAACTATATCAAACAAATTATATTCTTTTATTAAATTCATATATACTTTATCTGACTTTCTCATGATCTGATTTTTTTGTAAAGGTCTTAAGTTCTTTAAGTTCCAACATTTTTTAAATTCACCATATGTAGAAAAGCTGTATGCTCTTACTGGTATAATTTTATCAAGCCACCAATATGAACCATAATTATTCCAATTCATATTTTCATCAAATTGTTTTTCTAAATGATGCTGCAATTCACTTAATGTAAAACCAACGAGTTTTTCCCATCTTCTACCATGCTTATTTTTTTTAAGAGATATATAAATTGAATGCTTAAGATTTCTATCAAACCTTTTCCTCTCTTTAGTTAAATGAATTCTTTTTGAATTGCTTCTACACTTCTTACATATATTTTTATATCCATCTTTATTTTTTGAGTCTTTATGGAAATACTTTAGATCCAATACCCCCTTGCATTTTCTACATTGTTTGTTCATAAGCGCTTAACAGGAAACCACTATGCGTTTAGGTGGGGGTTATTAACAACATCATCATAGAATTGATTAAAATATATTGACAACTCTGTTAATTCTTCTTGACTTGCTCTATAAAAAATAGCCTCCATCTCTCTCATCACTCCATTAAAATCTTCTTTTAAATCCTTAAAGGTAACTACTGTAGCTTCGTTTACAGTATAATAAATTTCACAAAGTTGTCTATCTTTTTCTTTAAATTCATTTGTTGCCCAAAACATATACCACGAACTGTTTAGCCATCTTGAATATGACACTTGCTTACTCCTCAAAATATTTTATTTACCGACAAATTTCCGTATGTCTTATATATGAGTTATTAAACTTATTAATAATAATATAAAGTTAATATAAATTGTAAATAAGGAGAAAACAATATGGCTTTATTTCTAACTTCAAGTCAAAGTTCTACTCTTGAACCTTTGAGAAGTAATCGTTGGATTATGCAGTTTACAACTGTTCCTGGTGCGGCAAACAATGATGCAAATGAAAGACTTGCTTTTATGGCACATTCAGCCTCACGTCCTACCCTTACATTTGAAGAAACAGAACACCAAAGGCTTAATGAGAAATTTTACACTGCTGGTAAACCAGAGTGGAGTAATCTGTCTGTTGAGTTCTATGATTTCATTCAAGGTGAAAAATCTGTTTCTCATATTCTTTGGGAATGGGCTAATCAGATTTATAATCCTGTAACTGGACAAATGTATTTTAAGTCACAGTATCAAACTTCAGCTACTTTAGCTATGTTAGATCCTGCTGGTGGTATTGTACAGGTCTGGAATTTATTTTACCTTTTTCCCACTGAAATTAACTGGAATGAGGTATCATCGGACAGTTCGGATATAATGAATGTATCTGCTACTTTTAGGTATGATTACGCTATTAAAGGTGTAGATGTAGATACTTCACCGTAAGTCAACTACTTTTGAGTTTTCAGCTCAGGGGTTTTCTTGCCAGAAACTTAATAAAAAGCAGCCAATATTGGCTGCTTTTTTTATCGAATTGGGCGTAAAACCACCACCCCTTTAGAGTAGGGGTAATTCACCCTCATTATTAACTCCTATGAGGTTGTCTTTACAAAAAAAAAGGCCCCAAGTTTGCAAATCTTGGAGCCTGCTGAAGATATATGTGAATCACCGGACCAGTGCTACACCATTAACTTTACACCAACCTATAATAAACTATAGGTTACATAAGTTCTTTTGGTTTCCTAGCAGTATTTCCAGTCCTGGTGCAATAAGCAAGATGCCTCATCTTACCATTCTCAAACCTAGTTTTCATTTTAATGTCGCCTCCCCATCTTGAGATAAGAGTTTGTGCTCCTCGTCTATGAGCATTTTTACTAATCTTGGGCATAAAAGCCTCCTTTTACTTTAGCTTGAAAGGAACAAAAAAGTTATTAAACCATTTTAAATCTTTAAAAACATAATAATCCTTATCAATATTTAAATGTTTTTCAATAGATGTGAGTAAGATTTCATAATCTAAATTCTTTAGGTTTGAAGATAAACGAATTTTATAAGAGTAACCTTTATCTTCTACTGTTGCCTTACTGAATCCATAATATTTGAGTCTTCTAAGAAACTCTTCTGCTGAAGTAATTTTAGTCTTTAACATTGTTCCTTCCAAAAATAAAACTGCCCCTTTTTACAGGGGCAGAGGGTTTAGAATAGATACACTATTCTATGTCTACAGATCGTGCCTTCTCAGGTTCTTTTGAAGGTATTTCAACTGATAACAAGCCGTCTTTAAAAAATGCTTTTACATTATCAACATCATACTTATCGTGAGGAACGTAATATTTGTTTCTTGCTGAGGATCTTTTGATCCCTCTATTAAGATAACGCATATCCTTTTCCTCATCTTTCTTTATTGGGGTGATAGTTAATACCATCCAATCTCCTTGAAATGAAATCTCAATCTCATTCCTTACATAACCGGCCAGAGCAAACTCAAAATAGATATTTTTATCTCTATCTATTTTCCAGTCGGTGGGTGGAAAATTTGGAACACTTAAATTCCAACTCTCTTTCTTTCTTTGTCCATGGCCGTGGCCGTGGCCTTGTTCCATGAATGCCTCAAAACCATTCATGGCATCATTGAAGACACTTTCTAGGTCTTCCATGTCTAATACTGTTCTTGGTCCCATATGGCAACCTCCTAAAATATATTTTTGCTTCCTCTTATGAGGCAAGCAATGCTCCTTCACAAGGAGTTACTTTTATTATACACAACTTACATTTTTTTGTCAAGTCTATGTTTATATTTACGAGTTTATAAAACCAGTATAGTTTTTTACAACTCCTAATAAAACTTCTTCTTAATAAACTTCTTCCATTTCTTTCTATCAAATTCTTTTTCTTTTATATTATCTTTTACCTTTGTAGAAAATTTATATTTTTCTGTTCTATTTTGTAGTTTATTTAAGCTATCTTTTTTTGTCAATTCTGAAACAGCATAAAGTAAAGCTATTACCCATTTACTCTCAAGTTGTGCTTCAATCTGATTCCATCTAAAGTCATAAGACCATTCAAACATGTTAGTAAGTCTTTGTCTTATTTTTCTTTGAATGCTTTTAGGGAAAATATCTCCAAGTAATCTACCTTCTCTTCTTTTACTATCCATAAACCATTGCCTTATTTTTCTTATTACAAATCCACTCCAAGGCTCCCCTAAAGCATCTTCCATAATCATTCTTGGTGGAGCTTGCTTTAATTTAAAGTTCATTTTAAAACTACCGAATTTTTTCTTTCCTCTCATTCTATTAGTAGCCTCATCTAACCACTTATCTGTTTTTAAATGAAAGGTAGCTTTAGTATGATCAAAATCATTTAGTTCCATATATCTTTGGTCATAAGAGGTAATATTATCAAATATAGCTTTTTTTAAAGAAGTATTATCTATATCTCTTAGATTAAGATTATCTGAAGGGTTCTCCATTCTCTGTTTAGAGTTAATATTAACTAAGTATTCTACCTTATAAGTGGAGCCGATATCCTTACTTCTTAAAAATTGTAATGACACCTCATTTTTAGAGATTTTTAACTTATTAGTATTATTTGCAATAGTTCTTATTTCGTTAATAGAGGTTTCTCTAAACGGTGACGTATTTACAAGCATCAGACCAACCTTTTTCTTTTAATGTAATCAGAAAAACTCTCTCCTGCTTTTAACTTTTCACTTTTAGTTTCTGGAATTTTTAAGTTAATAAGTGAGTTTTGTTCAAATCTTCTTTCCATGTCTTTTTCTGCTTTTGTCTTTGCGACAGTGTAATTCTCTGTCCTTTTTCCTATAGCATTCTTCTTCATACTTTTAGGAGTATCAAGACCGCCTTTCTGGTAGTTTCTACTAAGATTATTATTCCAAAAAGCTTTCCTGCTTTTTACATAATCCTCATCGCCTTCTCCAGTAATACTCTCTATTATTTTCTTAAGCCTCATCTTTCTCTCCTTCAAAAGATTTTTGAACTTCTTCCTTTGATTTAAATAAATTCTTAGCATCTTCTAATTCTGATAATTTTAATGTTTGTAAAAGTTTATATTGATTTAACTTTTTATAATCTTCACTACTTAACTTTTCTTTTAAGCTTGCTTTAAAATTATCTATTGCTTTTTCAATATTTCTTCTTGCTTCTTTTACATCTTCAGATTCTTTTCTTCTCTCTGACTTTCCTTCAAAATCTTTTTCTTTTACCCTAAGATAATAATTACTCATATCTCCGGAAAGCTCAGGGGCATTTTTAGCTCTTCCCCATATCTTACTCTCATTATCAGTAAAACGAATATCTTTCTTCATTTTATCAATATTGTTATTATGTTTTTTAATACCTTTTTTCTTCTCTTCTATCATTTCATTAAGCATCTGATTATACATATTTTTAAATGCATTACCTTCTGCCTGAGTTAACTTTCTTCTTATATTCTCTTGGAAAATGTAAGTATTTATAGCATTATCAAGAGAAGCATCATACTCATCTGGATCGTATTTTCCAGTGAGTTTATTAATATACCCTTTAAAACTATCTATTGCTTGTTTTGTGTTATCTGATTTTAGATCTCCCATAGTTCTCTTAAAAGCAGAATCTATTTGATTTTTATATTCTCTTACTTTTTCAATTGAAACACCTTCTGGATATTTAGCTTTACTTATATATCTTTTCACAAAGGTATCCATCTTTTTATTTATTTTTGCTTTTTCATCTGATGTGAGTTCTTTCTGTGAAGAGAGCATTCTTTTTATTTCAAAAAGACTTTTAAGTTGGTTTTCAAGATTATCTACAGTTCTAAGCTCACTTTGTAAATCCTCCCCATAACTTTTTCTATCTTCTATTTTATTTTTACCAGATTCCTTAGCTCTTTCCCATTCCTTTTTAGATATACCCACTACTTCTTTTCCGGTAGTAGTTTGAGCTTCTCTCATTTTTCTCTTTATTAAGTTATAAGGGGCAAGCACTTCTCTTCTAAAATCTGTTATCTCTTTTATGAGTTTTTTTCCATATTTATTATATAAGTCAGCCAAAAAGCTTTTCTGTTCCCTGGTGAGCTTATATACATCCTCTCCGGTCGTTTTTCCGGCTGTTGCTCTTGTTTTTTCTTTAAATTTTTCTCCTGAAGCTTTTACTTCAGAAGACTTTTTACTTTTTTTCTCTTTTGCGGGAGCTTTAAATTTATCTAAAGCTTTCTTCTTAAAAGCTGTCAATGCTATTAAAGAAGGAATTTGTATAGCTTCATCTAAATGAACCGTTTCGCTTTCTGCTGAGAATACATTTATTAATAAATCGTCAAAGTTATTAGGCATTAATATCCACCTTTATTTTTATATTAACTTTACTTTTTCGGTAGGAGGACTTCAAAACCTTCTTTTTTATAAATTTTAGCTCTTTCCTTTGAATGTCTTAAGGTAAACTTATTTCCTCTATCAATAAAGTCATATACATCAACATTAAACTTTCCAGCCTCTTTATCTGTTCTTAACCCTCTTCCTAACCTCTGAACAGTCTCTATTTTACTTTTCCCGCCAGAGGCAATTACAAGTAGGCGAATAGCATCAATAGAAATACCTTCATTGAAAATAGATGTTGCTATAATTACTTTTAAGTCTCCATTTTCAAAACTATCTATTGCCTCTTGTCTCTCATTTGAGCTGTTCTTACCACTTAAAAATAAAGAATCTGATAGTATCTCTTCTAATAATTCTCCATGAATAATATGCTTTACTAATATTAAAGTTGAAGTATTATATTCATCTACTAATCCTTTAATTATATTATTTCTATCTTCATTCTCTGCTATACACATTTTATAAGCAGTTGTCCAATCAGGAGTTGGTCTTCCATCTGATTCTGTAAAACGGATAGTTGGTTTTGCTAAAACCTTCTTTTCCATTAATAGTTTTGAATCTATTTCATATATAGTATTTCCTAGATATTGTCTTATCTTAGCCCACTTAAAGTGATCTCCTGAATTAGGAGTAGCTGAAAATCCATATCTTAAAGGGAAGTTTGTATTATATAAAAAATCTTGAAATGTGTCGGCAGAGCTTTTATGACATTCATCAATTATTAAACATTTAAATTTTGTAAGGGATGGAAGCTTTCTTATTGATTGGATTGTAGAGACAACAACATCTCCATCTTCAACCTTTTTTCCATGAGCAATACCTACATTCTTTATTCCGGCTTCTATAATTCTCTTTCTTGTTTGTTCCACAAGAGAAACTTTATCCATTACAACAATAGTTTTTAGTTTTGAGGTTTTAATAAATGCAATAAAAATTTCGGTTTTACCTGAACTAGTTGGAGCTTTTATTATACCAGTGTTAGTTTTTAACATAGCAGCTAAAGCATCTTCCTGATGCTCTGTTTCTGTGAAATGTTCTGGAAAATATTGACGGGTGTTTGTTATTTTAGATTGAAAAGAAAAACGGGTTCTCTTATCTTCTATATTCTCTATATTACAGTTTTCTTTTGCAAACAATAAAAACTCTTTAAGAAAACCAGAAAATAAAAACCCATATTCTTTCGTAAACTTTATAAAAGGGACTTTTTTTATTTTGCGAGAATCAAATTTTCCACCTGCGAAAACATTTGATTTATCATCATAAGTAAAGCGTCTCTTTAGAGACGCTTGTTCTTTTTTTGTAGCTTCTTTTACAACTATAAACTTATCATTAATATAAATTTTCATGTATTTAATATATGATATTTATATTTTTTTGTCAATTATTCATATGTTGCCATAATACTTGACTCTTTTGTTAATGCATACATATATTCATCATCATCTTGAAGGCCTTTCATATCATATTCATTAAAGATAACTTTATCTCCAACTTTTACACCTTTTACATCTGGACCAAGTTCATGTATTACAAAGTCATATTTTCCAGGTGAAACTCCTTTAGTGCTGCTATCTTCTTCCTGATAAGGAAGAACTATTCCACTTTTTGTTTTCTTCTCGCCTTCATCTCCTTTCTTACTAAAATAAATAAGAACATACTCACCTTTTGGATGAAATTTTTTCATATCAGCTTCTCTCCTTTATTATATTTATGATTTAACTTTCTAAGTCTCTAATCATTTCTTTTTTCATATCAGCTTCATCTTCAATATTATAATCCTCATCATCATCAACATCATTTACTTCTTCAATATCATTAGCTTGAAATTTCTCTCTCATCTTTTTCATTTCTATTTCTTTCTTTTCTAAAAGATCCTGTAATTTTAGAATATATTCATTTTCTTTTTTTGCTATCATTGGAATGAAGTTTTTTTTCATAAACTTATTCTCTCCAAATAACCCAGGTAATGAATACCAAGCTCCGCCTGCTTTCTCAATAACACCAAAATCTTTACAAAGATTAAATAGTCCAGAAAGTCTAACAGGCCCATGTCCCATATCAAGTAGAAATGGTATTGTTCTCATTTCAGTCCCAAAACGAGATTTTACCATCTTTGCTTTAATAGGTTTCATTGTTCTACCAATGGCAGTTCTAATACTAGCTTTTTCATCTTCAAGTTCTTTTGATGACATATCATCATTTTCGGCACTATTTCTTAAGTCCACTGTAATAGATGGATTATACATTGCTGCCTCTCCGCCATTTGCCACATACCTTCCAGATCCATCTAATACTTGATAAACTTTATTTGTAAATACAAAAGAAATATTGCTTCTCTCAAATTCTACACTAAAATTTCTAAAAAAGTTATTTATATCTTGAACTCTACGACCTACATCAAGTGTTCCAGATAAACCTCTTACTGATTGAACATTAGCTAAACTATCTAATACAATAAGAACTTTAGAATTTATTTTATTAAATACAAAAGTATTTATAAGTCTCTGTATTTTAGAAGTTAACCCTTCCACATAAATATACTTATCTGTTTCAAGTTTAGTTGAAGGTAAATCAGAATCTTTTATTTCTTCAACCTTTCCAGTTTTCTTTATTATTCTATAACTAGTAAAAGTCTTTGAACCAAATCTTCTAACCTTACTGGGATTTACTCCAGCAAAATCAATAAGCTCTTTAGAGTTACCACCACCCTCAGTATCTATTAAAATAATCATATCAAGTTTGGGATCTCTCATGGCTGTAGCTGCAAGTAATGATTTACCTACTCCGCTTGTTCCTTGAAATGCTACAACTCTTCCAAGAGGAATTCCACCTAATAGGTTTTTACTCATTGTATAGTTTAATGAATATATACCCGTATCAAACCAATCTTTTATTTTTGTATCTTCTTTTGATAGATCTTTCATGTCTCCAAACTCTTTGGAAATAATCTTATCAAGTTCAGAAAAATTTTTATTTTGTATTTCTGCCATCTTCTTCTCCTAAGTTGCGTGAACTACCACCACCTCTATAGGTGGATAACTTCTTGGTCAATACTACTACTGTAGCAAGTTCGAACCGACCTCTCTAACAATATATCTTTTATTACATTGCTAGTCTTTTTAAATGAAAAACCCTCTATTATAGAGGGTTTTTTACTTAGTCCGTAAACTCACTTAAGATATCATCAATATCTTCATCAGTGGCCTCAGCCTCTTTATCCTGATAATCCTCAGTCATTGGACTATCTTCAGCAGGCTCTTCTTTTTTAGTAGCTGGTTTACTTGCAACTTTATTTTTTGGTGTATCACTCTCAAGCCCAAGATACTCATTAAGAGCTTCTGTCATTTCTTCTTTCCCTCTAAATTCAAGTAAAGAGTTATATTTCATTTGAGAAGCTTTTTCAAAGGCTACAAGCAATTTTTCTTTATCATCAAAGACAGGTTTGTTGTTTGCGGCTGGAGTAGAAGTAGAATACTCGGAATTTCTACCTGTTCCAGTTTTTACAAGATTAAAGTCTCGTCCGATTTTTGGATCAATAATATTACCGAAATCACTTTCAACAATAATATGATATAGCTTCTTCCAAACAGTAGGACCATACTCATAAAACTCAGGTTGTTCTGGCTGATCTTTATCTCTTACTATAACACGAGAGAGATAACGTTGTTTTGCCTTAATTTGTCCAGCAAGCTTCCATTCATCACTATCTCTTTCGGAAGTGCTATAAAGTTTTTTAGTATAAGAGCAAATTGGGCAACGCTCGGCTTCATGATAATTTCCATTTACGTCTTCAAAAGATTGATTGAGGCATTCAAACGGAATCCCACCAATGAAGTGAATCTTGTGAGAAAAGTAAAACTTTGTTTCTTCAAGTTTTTTCATGGGAGGGAGAAAGCGAATAGAGAAAGTCCCTTCTTCTTTTGATTTTGGACCCCAGAACTTTTTGTTTCCGCCCTGCTTGTCCTTGTTCATCTCGTTAATCATAGCTTGTTTTTCTTGTTCGTTCATCACGAATCTCCTTTTTGTCCTTCGCCATTTAAACCAATACGGGTCATAACAGGCATAAGGTTCTTTAAAATAATTTTGTTAATGCTCCCCATTACATGAGGATATGTTTACATTATATATGTATTATTCTTTCTTGTCAAGAAATATTTTCATCAGATCTAATCTTTTTTTTATTTCTTGATCTGCTTTAATTAAATCCTCTTCTACAAGAACTTCACTTGCCATATTTTCCCAAGTTTCTTTTGTTTTGTCAAGCTCTTCAAAAGTATATTCCTTACCTTTTAACTTTACTAATTCTTCATCAACTAAATGTTTTGAATTCTTATGAAAGACTATATTTATAATAGTTCCTACATAATTACCCCAAATAAAATCATAATAGTCCCTCTCAGAAAAACCATCTTCAGAAAAGGTTTGTTTTATTTCTTGTAAAGTAGTATCCACGTCAAACCTATATGTCTCATTATCATTAAACAATAATGTTCCTTTTTTTATGATCATTTATTTCTCCTTTAATTTATATCAGTAAAGTTAATATAAAAATAGTTTCTTGTCAAGGAGAAAAAAGATGATAAAAGCTTATATAGCGATTGAACTTAGTAATGGGAATACAATTAAATATGTTCGTGATGTAGTAACAGATAGTGCTGGAGTTGATAATTATTATTATAAATATAAAGGGCCTGGTTATCAAGAACTTGGTTTAGATCAAGTATCAAGTTATGATAATAGTGGATTAAAAGAAAATACTGCTTATTACTTTATTGTTAGTATTAATGGAGCTGCTCAAGCAGAATACTCTATTACCACCGGAACAAGAACCACATTTGGTGATATTGTTAATCTAATGAATAATCAAATATCAGCTGATGGTGCTAAGTTTGAAATTAGAAGAACTGGAGATATTAGATGTTATTCACTCTCTAGTGCAGCAAGCACATCAATAGAGCTTTCTGTTGGAGCAACTGGAACGGATTTATTTACATCTCTTAAAGGATTTTCTTCTTTTGATACTGCTACCCCTGGTGAACAATATGCTGATTTAACTACAGAGGGAAAAATCAAAAGTGATTATGATAGCTTAGTAACTTCATTAACAGGATCTACTGCTCCATATGAACTATTATCATTTCCTGAAAGTGCTGGGCCCACTACAGAGTTAATAAGAAAAAGCCATACTAATAGTAATGGAGAATTAGGAGAGATTCACTTGTCTATACCAGTTGGACAAATAGTTTTAATTGAAGTGATTGAAGGTGAAGAAGTAGAGTGAACTATCCCTTTAGAATAGTGTTTTACGCACAGCCTATAAAAGAAAAGCACCTCATATGAGGTGCTTTTTTACTGTGGTCTAGGTGCTGTATTGCCTACCATTTTTGGCGTTGCTTTTCCACTGTCATTATTAGCAGCTGCTTCTTCAAAAGCTCTATCTTTTTCTCTTTTATTAAATAATTGAACATAATAATAAAAGATCTTTAGCGGAACGCTAAAAAGATATTCAGGCCCCATATTCGTATGGGTTGAAAGTACGAACACATTTTTGTGCAGATTATATACGTTACTTTCATCAAAAGCGAAAAAACTCAATACCAATCGGGATCGTTCCAGAATAATCAGTGCTACAATACGGACACTCTATATCTTTAAGCGTATCTACTCCAGTTGAAAAATCAGTAGCTTCTCTAAGCTCTGCTGTATCCATACCTGGAAGAGCCTCAAAGAACTCTTCCCAATCTTTCTTATCTATCTCATCACTTTTATCATCAAGAACTTTTACAGTAGTTACCATAAAATTATCAATACTTCTTTTATCCTCATCATTAGTAGATTTCTTTCTATTAGAATATCTATAATTAATCTCTTCACTATGATAAAGTCTTGGTAAAATTAAATGAACTGTATATTTAGATTTAGGTAGTTTTACTTTAATCGGTTCCTTTACATCTTCAGGTAATTCTTCAAAATTTAATTCAGAGATTTTTACTTCATGATCAAATTTCTTTTCACACATGGAATTCTGACACTTGAGTTCAAATTCATAACTATCACCATACGAAATCTGACGTAAATAAAATAGTAAAAAATTACTATCAAATAATAACACATCTTGAGCATCAATATCAGATGCGATACATCTCTCTAATACTCTTCTTGTAGCTGTTCCGTCTTTAATAAAACGAGTGGTTGATAATATCTCCTCTTCTCTTGCTGTCATAGGAAGAAGTTTTATTCTACCGTTTAAAATATCCTCATCTTCTGTTACACGAGAATACAACCTTCCTCCACTTGGAAGAGGGACTACTTCTTCTTCGGCAAAATTGAACTTACTTGCTCTCTTACCCTTATTGACACTTTTTTTCTTTTCCGCTACCTTTTTAACTTCAGGATCTTTTTTAGAAACCGCATCATAGTTTCCAACATTGGATATATCAATCTCTTCTACTGAAGGTGGTTGAGGAGTATCTTTTTTACTTTTGTTCTCTGTCATCTTAAATTTCTCCTATAAAATTTTCTATAATTATATATATGACTTTACTTGACAAAATAAAAATACTAATTTATTATGTAATAAAACTCTGAAAGATCCCCGCGAGAAGAAGACGGATTTATTAGTAACTCCAATGCCGATAATACGCATAATCCTAATACACAGGGAGGTTTAAAACCATGTGTGTATGTGATAAACAAAAACGGGAATCCCTTGATGCCTTACTCACCTGCTAAAGCTAAGCATTTATTAAAGGCGGGTAAGACAAAGTGTGTTAAAAGAACACCATTCACAATCAAACTTTTGTGAGATTGCGAGGAAAATTTACAAGCAATAGTTGCAGGAATGGAACTACTTTAAAAGATGAAGTTTCAAAACTTATGAAAAAAAGAATAGAGGAAGAATATGGTAGAAAGCAATTTTACAAAAATACCTAATCAAGTTTTAGACAACATGGAAAAAATAGGTATTAAAAATAATAGATATCTTCTTGTCCTTATTTATATTATGAGGCATAAAAAAGGATATAGATTATCTAATAAACAAATAGAGAATTCTTTATCCATGCATCATAAAACTGTAAAAAATGCCATAGCCTTCTTAAAAGATAATAACATTATTGACTATAAGGAAACATCTCAAGGTAAAATATATGGCTTTCAAAAACTTATTAAAATAATAAAAAATATTGAAAATGGCAAAAGTGCCGAGGGGGGTCGGCCGTACGGCCGTGCACCCTCGGCTATACCGCCGACAAATAATACTAACTATAATATTAATTATAAAACTAATTATAAAACTAGCTCAGTTAGTTTTGAAAAAATAAGAGGGAAGATAGTTAGTAAGATCACATCCTTCTTTAAAAATGATATTGATGAAGTAGCTAAAGAAATAATAGATGGTTTTGATCCCTCATTTTATAAGTTTCAAGATTACATTCCAACTGATAAGGAAATTTCTCAATTTCTTGAAACTAATAAAGAAGAGACACTTGACAAGTTTGACAAATATTTATATAATGGAGTTGTATCAGAGAGCTTCATTTATAATGGTAAGTTAATAAAACCAAGACTTGCATTATTAAATACTAATAAAGTTCGTTTAAATGAACTATTACATATATACTATTCTTATGATGATGAGGAAATAATGGAAGAAGAATCAATATTTGATAAATCCCCTACTTTTAGAGAATTTGTTAAACAGCAACAGTTACAAGAAAAACCTACTAAAGATAAGTATGCTAACTTGCCGAAAGCAGAAGCTGCATATTTACGCGCCCTTCATGAATATGAGCCTCCTAAAGATGATGAGCTTGCAGATGTTCATATAAAGCCAATTAACTCATCAGAGTATTATGATGGGTCTAAAGAAGTTTTAGCTACTGAAGAAGATATTGATGAGATATTAAGTGAGTATGTTTCATTTGATGAGACTGAAGAAGATGAGAGGGAAATGAGTGAGAGGGAAATGAATGAACTTCTTGATGAGATGTAGTAAAGTTAATATTAAACTTATTATAAAGGAAAAATTTATGAAACTTGGAAAAGTTTTAAATGAACTTAAGGAGAATTTGGTGGATAATCAGACGCTGAATGAGGCCGGGATAAGAATCCCTAAAGGCGCTCGTGCAGCTAAGATTATCCACCATTAACTCTTTGAGGTAGTAATATCCTAATAAGATATGAATCCTCAAAGGGAACTGTTAACGAAGATTTTGACGGAGTATTCTCCGCTATTATTACTTACAGACAACTTTTAAAACAAGGAATTAAACCTCGTAACATTCGTATTGAAGGTATTCAATATGGAGATACAAATGCTGAAGTAGATAAAAAATTATCTAAGTCTAAAAGACAAATGGTTGCTTTAGTAGATTTTGCTCGTCTTCCTGAAGGTGTAAAGAAACCAGATTTCTGGTCAGACCATCATCAAAATGATGAACCTGAATCTACTGGTGGAGGTCGCACCGGTGCGACAGATTTTAAAAGTGATGCTTCTCATTTAGCTACTTTACATACAGAGAATATGGTAGATGGAAAAACTATTGATATAGTAAATAAAATTGATAGTGCCGGTTATACTGACTTAACTGAAATATTAAAACTACCAAAAGATTTTCGTAAAGCTCGTAGATTAGAAAGACTTGGTATTCTTTGTAATGCATTACTAACTAAGTCAGGTATTTTAAAGAATTCTTCATTACTTCAAGAGTTTATAAAAAAGACAAAACCTTCTATTGTATCATTTTATAATAATATACTTACATATGTAAGATTAAATGATATACAAGATGAGGCTATTAAAGAGCTTGCAAAAGATGAACCTAATTGGGATAAAGTAACTCAATCAAGAAAGGCTATGCCTAGTCAAAGAGCAGCAGAGAAAATAAAGACACCAGGGAAAGTATCAGCAAAAACTCGTATAAGAGCAATTGAGAAAAATGAGGATATGGATGAAGGTGCTTTAGAAGATTATGATAAACTTCAAGAGCTAAAGAAAAAAGGTGATAAGAGAACAGAAGCTGAAGAGGAAGAATATAAGGAACTTGTAAATCAACCTATAGAACAAATGAGAGCTCGTAGAGCAGCTAGTGCTGAGAAGGCAAAGACCTCTGGTGAACTTGTTCCCAAAGGTGCAGTAATATTACAAAGTAACCCAAGACTTCAAAGATATCTTTGGACACAAATGAATAAAGCTGGTTTGAAATATCCCTTTGTAATAAAAAAGTATGCTACCTTTTTACAAGTAGCTGTAAACCCAGAACTTCCTAAAGTAGTAAAGGATTATGTTGATCTAGGAGAAGTTGCTACAAAGGTAATGGAAGAGATAAGAAAAAAATTTGAGAATAAATATAATTCTTGGGCTTTTAATATTATTGAAAAAGAAAGAGGTGGACATAAAGGTATCACTAATATTCCAGCTCTTGGAACCATAGGTTTAATGAAGAAAGCTGATAGAGAAGAGTTAAAATATCTTGAGGGCTTAGAGGATAGAATAAAAAAACTTAAAAATCTTGGTAGTAGAAAACTTGATGCAAAAGATAAAGAGAGATTAAAAGAGGCTCAAAAAATATTAAAGAGAAAAACTACTTCTGATGTTGATAAGGAATATTATCAAAAGCTTGAAAAAATTCTTAATCCTACTATGGAAAAATTAATGCCAGAAAAGGCAAAGAAATTAAAAGAACTTAAAGATAAGAAAAAAGCAACTGCCGAGAAGAGAAAGAAAATAATGAATGAAATCATTGAAGAGTTTCAAAAACAATTTAGAGAAAAATTTAAAGCAGATGCTAATATGCCAGTAATAGGCAAAACTGGAATTAAACTAACTGGTGGGAAGAAAGAATACGAATTAGAAAATGAAAATACTACTATAAATAGAATGAGACAAATAGCAGAAGGAAATTTAATAGAACAATAAGTATTTTTTTATTTTTATTTTCCCTGTCTAAAGTTTAATAAAATTGAAATGTTGGAAGAAAAAAAAGCAGAGGTTTAAACCTCTGCTTTATTATTTAGAAAACTTTTCTTTATCATATTATATCCATATGAACTTATACCTGTATAGACAAATACATTCTTTAAATATAATTGCCAACCAAATGGTTCTGTAATAAACAATGCTGCTACAAAACTTAGTATAAGCGGAAGCAGAATATAAAACTTTTTAAACTTATTTCCTGCATCAAGCTTATTTTTTATAAGTTCTGATATTCCCACAATAGCACCTAATATAGATGCATCTATTCCTAAATTTATAAAATCCATTTAATTCCTCCCTATAAATCTTCTACTCTTATTTTTTCTTTTTTTTGTTTATGCCTTAATTCAATAAATTGTAACAATAAGGATTTTCTTTCTCTTAACCTATCAAATTGAAAACCTTCTTTGCTTATTTTCATTTTACGATTAGCCAGTTCATTTATTACAAATAATAAACCTACTAAAAGAGCAACTAAAAATCCCATTATAAACCATTGGGGTAATGTGTAAAAACCTTCCCAAAAACTCATTAGTCCCACCTATCCCAATATTTAAGATGATCCCAAGGCCAAAAACGAAAGAAACTAGGCCATCTACCTTTATGTATAAATTCACCTACATGTTTATATCCTCCGATAAACCAAGGAAGACCTGGGACCATATCCCAACTTAATTGAACTCTTGTTAGAGTTTTCCATCTATCTTTAGGTGCTCTCCAACTCACTACTCTTGGACATCCAAAAATTACAGTAGTTGGTTCTATTTTAATATTAAACACTATATCTTCATGAGCTAGTAGAGCGATTGCAGATCCTTGAGAGAATCCAGATATTTCTACTTTTTTAATACCATCAGTTAAATTCAACACTTCATCTCTTATAGATTTCCATTTTTCAAGAAATCCTTTATGGACTTTAAACTTTACTGACATATCTTTATATGGAACTCTTTTAATTGAAAAGTTTTGTCTCCAATCAGTAGTAAGTTTTTTATTTTTATAGTAAGTTCCATCAGAGCCACAAAAGGATAGATACATGGTATCATCATCTATACGATGATACCATTCTGTATCTGTTTCTTTATTTTCATGGTTCCAATCATAGCCATCTGCTAAATTCCACCAATATTTTAAATCCATTTATTTTCCTTTAGAACAGGTGTTCCATGAGCAAATGTCTCTTCATTTGCTGCATATGTTGTAAGAATAGATCCACCAGAGGAGCCTTGGTTTACAGCAGTAACTAAAGACTTCACTTGCTGGAAAACCTGATGCGTTTATAAATACTTGATCGCCTTTTACGGCACTTTTTTCAGCCATATTATTCTTTTAATTTAACTTTACCACTCATATTATAAAAAGCCCTCCAAAAAGGAGGGCAGGTGTGGGAGGAGTGGGAGGAGTAGGATGCTTATCTTAATCCATCGCTTGACGGATTATTTTATATTCTTTATCTATAAATGGTTGGAAAGTCTCTGTTCCTTCATTCAAAGAAACCTCTGAGCCGCAAAGTCTTCCCATTTCATTTATTTTATATTTAATTAGACCGAGACCATTAGCAATAATTTCTTTATTGGAATTTTTACTAATTTTTTTATTTTCCATAAGAGCTATAACATCATTATATGCAGTCTTAAGTCCATCAAATTTCATTCGTGAATAACTTTCACTAAGATAATTAGCCTTCTCTTGTCTTTTTTCTATACTATCAATTTTGAGCATAGCATTCTTTAAAGTTTTGATAAGCTTATCATCAGTATTTTCATTTACTAAGTTTTGAAGATGAATACCTAACAAATCACTTATTTTATAAGCTTCCTCTGTCTCATCAAACTTTTCACGAATTTGTGCAACAGTTTTTAATTCTTTATATTTTTCGGTTCCTATCTTAACTTCTTCTAAAAGACCACCAAGTTTCATTATTTCCATCCTTAAAAGCTTTTTATTTAACTTTACATCTTAACTTTACATCTTGTGCCGTTTAATGTATCTATCTACTTTTTCTTTTTGTTTGAGTGGAATTAATGAGAGAAACTTTTTATCCTTTTGAATTAATAAGTCTTTTACCGCTTCTTCTTTTACATCATATCCTAAACGACGACCAATTGACTCTCCACCAGGTTTACGAATAAAATATTTCTTTCTAAATTCTCCACCAATCTTTTTACGATCATAGCTTATTTTATATTCTTCTCTTAAAACTTTATCTTCAAAAATATCTCTTACTTTCATAATTCCTCCATTATTACCTTTACGTGGGAAAGTTAAGATTATGGCAAACCCATTATATAACAGCTTAGTTAATAAACTAAGAAAAACACAATATTCTCAATCAACTGGAACTAAACTTCTTTCTTTCGGAGCTATTTATTTAGGTTCATATACAAATTTCAAAAATGATCGCCAACCATTAATTTGGATACAATGGAGTGATCGTCAATACACTCATGGTATAAATCTGCATTATTTAAATAGATCTGACCGTGCTTGGTTTACAAGAATGGTTTATTTGTTAGCAAAAGGAAATCAAAAACTTACTCCAAAAAATATGTATCGCCTTTTAAAAATGAGACGATATAACATAGTAAAAACAGCATATAGAAAATATTTTACTTCACTTTTAAATATGAGGTTAGTATCTGCTGGAGTGACAAATCTTCATAGTATGGTATATACTAATCATAGAGAAAGCTTTATACATCGGCTCAATAAACAAATACAACCTCAAGAAATATCAAAAGGTGCTACTCAAATATCCTATTCATCAGGAGAATTACAAGATCGTATTACACAATCAAGAAATTCTTATAATATAACACAAAGAACTTCATCAGAATCAACTAGACCGGCCTCTGGTTCTCCTGTTACAAGAAAAGCACCTTGGCTTAAGAATTAAAGTTTATATCTTTTTAATAATTTACCACTCTCATCATATACTTCAACCGCATTAGTTTTTAAAATCATATCAGGAGATTTAGGATCGTTATCTTTTATCTTATTAAAAATACCATCTCTTTGAAGATTCTTTTTCATTTGCCCAAAAACCTTTTGTTGCATTGGTGGTAAATCATTTACAGTAACATTCTTACCATTATATTGAATGATCCATTTATTCAGGGTGGCTTCTGCTCTAAACTCTTTTATATATTGTCTTACTTTTTCCCTAAAGTCTTCGTTCTTCTTTGCTCTATTCCAATAAGAATAACAAACAGCTGCTCTTTGTTTTATATTAGAAAACTTTTCATTCATCTCCTCATCACCCATACATCTTTCAATAAAATCACTTTCTTTTTCTTTTCCTCTAGGCGCTGGCATATTATTTCTCCTTTAGTCACTTATTTATTTTTTTCTCAGATGAATTATAGGCTGTGCGTAAAACCCCTACTCTTTAGGGTAGGGGTTGTTAGCTTAAATCACGATATACTTTTTTAATAAAGTCTTGATCTACTCCTGTAGCCTCTTTTTTTTTGCTTTTACCTTCAACTATCATTTATTTTCTCCATGTTTATATTAACTTTGCTTTTGCTTCGGAAAGTTAAATATATGGCAATACAAGACAAATCAATATATCCAACAACTTTTTTCAATATTCCTCATCCAGCTTCTCCTGTAGTCTCTATTCAATTTAGAACAAAAACAGCACAAGGAAAAAGTATTGATGATCCATCCCTATGGGAAGAGATAACATTTGACCCTAATAACTTTTTCAGTGAAATGTCTATTGAAGATGAGAGTGGATATCCTAAATTATCTTTAACTTTAGTAGACCAAAATTATACTTATTTAGAAAACACTATAGTAAAAACTATGGTCGCTCAAAGACTATCAAATAAATTAGTAGAGAAACCAAATATATCAAAAGATGATACTGGGTATTTTGAATTTTTTGTTGATAAAAAGAAATCAGCAAATATAAGAGTGAGAATAGGATATTCAGAGCAGAATTTAAATTCTTATATTTCAGATCCAGATTTTGAAGGAAAAGAATATTCATCAAGGGCAAATAGTAATAGACCAGTAATAAGAAGTCCTTGGATTTATTTTATGATTACTGGTCTTGATATGAATATAATTGATAATGGTCTTCAAGTCACAATAGAAGGAAGAGACTCTATTGGTAGCTTTTTTGATAAAGCTGTTATGATACAAAAATTTGCAAAACTAAAAGGAACTCCAAAAAATATAATAAATAGAATAGGAGATCAAATAAAAGCATCTTCTAAAAAAGCCTCTGAGTCTGGAAGTGAGACAATTTGCATTGAAATTGTAGATGAACCACTTATGTATGTTAATCGTGATGGTGGTAAAGAAATTGATATAATGCTTGGTGGTAAACCGGTAGTAAGAGAGCTTAGAGATGGAACACGACAAGTAGAGACTCAGTATAAAAAGGTAAAACAATTATTTCGTGAGATATGCTCAAAAATATCTCCTGTAATGTATAGAGAAGATGGAAGTAAAATACCTATTTCCTCTGATGGTAGTGCGGATGGAACAGAGGTAAATAGTAAATCCTCTGAGATGAGAGAAAGCTATCCATATACTTTTTCTTTTGTTCGTAAGAATGATAAAGATGTAATACAATTTTATTATAAAGATCCAAGGAATGGTTTAAGACAACAACCTAATATAAGAACATATATATGGGGTGAGCATGGACAATCAATTGTTCAAAACGTAGATGTAACTGTATCGCAAGCCTTTAGTTATTTAAATCTTCCAATAATGAGTTTTGGGGAAGATGGAACAAAAGAGGTTTATATATCAAAAGCAAAAGATCCAAAAGAAGATGATAATATAAGTGAATTTGATTCTTCATTGGGTGGTATTGAGGATGTGTCAAATGCTTTAAATAATGCAGACTTTGATTTCACTTTTACCTCCGAGGTAATAAATACCTCTGAATACGAAACAAATACAGATACAATAACCTCTTCTATGGCAGCTAAAAGAATGATGAGGTCATTTAATTCAAACATAAATGAAACAATAGCCGAAGGTAACATTACTTTGCAAGGAGATCCATTTTATTTCTTTGATGATAAAGTAAAACCTTTTCAATATATTATTAATTTAGTAATAAAAAGACCGAACTACATAGATAAAAATGGTGATTATGTTGAAGGTGGAAAAAGTTACTTATCTGGTTTATATAGAATAAAAAAAATAACTCATGCTATATCAGCAGGTTCTTATACTACTAATCTTGAAGTTATAAAGACCCCCTTTTAAGGAATAATACATGGCAAGCAATACAATAGATTTACATCTTAATATACAAAACGCATTAAAGCAAAACCTCCAAGAAAATAAAAAAGAAATGTCTTCTTTTAATGATAAACTATCTAAATCTGAAGGCTTGTCTGAAAAACTAAGTAGCAAGATGGGTTCCGTTGGAGATAAGGTTAAAACCTCTGTTCAAAGTATGAGCAGATTTGGTTTAACACTTCAAAGAATAATTCCTGCCTTTAGTGTTATTTTCGGTGGTGGTTTTATCGTTGATACTGTAAAAGAGGTGATGGATTTAAATCAAGCAATGATGGACACTGCTCATCAAATGGGTATGAGTGCTCAAGGCGTAAAGCAATTAGAAGATGCTGTTTCAGGAACAATGGATGAACCAATACATAAAAACATTCAAGCATCTGTTAATACCACTGGAATAAAAGAAGATTTACAAACTGCTATTTCAGAGCCAATACATAAAAACATTCAAGCATCTGTTAATACCACTGGAATAAAAGAAGATTTACAAACTGCTTTAGTTGATGCTACTGAAATGGGTGCTGAAAAAAGCAAGGATATTCTTACTTCTAAAATGGAACAAGGTTTTAAAAAAACCGTAAGAAGTTTAGAAAATGCAGTTTATGGTGTTGTTCAAGCTACTGGTCTTGCTACAGATAAAGCACAAGAGTTAGTCACTGGTCTTGCTCAACTTCATGTTGGAATTGAAAGTATTGAAGCTTTAGCTACGGCCTCAGCTAGGTTCTCAGAGATAACTGGCGTGTCGACCGATGCTACTACAAGATTATCTGGTGAATTAATGAGAACTGGTAGACTCGGAGAAGAGGCCACACAACAAATATTATTTGGAATGGCATCTGTTCAAAGAGCTGTTGGAATGAGTACAGCAGAGATGCAACAACTTACTGAGACAATACAAGAGACTACGAAATTACTTAATCAAATGAGTAAATCTGCTGGAGAAATAGAACAGTTTAATAAAGGTGTTGTTCAGTTATCTGGTGCATTCGCTTCAGCTGGTATAGAGGCAGGTGAGGCAAGTAAGTTTGTTAATGAACTTCTTGATCCATCTCAAGTAGAAGAGAATGCTTTTCTTTATTCTAAGCTTGGTATTTCAATGGAAGATGCTTTTTCTGGTAATGTATCACCTCAGAAACTTATTCCTAGATTTAAAGAACTTGGTCAAGAACTTAAAAATATGAGTGGGCCAGCTGCTGCTTCTATGGCTAAGAGCTTAGGAATGCCTTTAGCCACATTGCGTCAAATGGGCGAGATAGATATGAGTCAGCAGAGAGAAATGATGAAAATGATGAGTGAAGAAGGCAAGTCTATGGAAGAGGCTATGGCCTCTATGCAGAATGAACAGGAAGGAGCTGGCCGTAGTTTTGAAGACAGTATTAATAAACTTAAAGGTTCTATTCAACCTCTTATTAGTAAATTCCTTATTCCCTTTATAAATAAATTTGCTAATATGATTGAACATATTAATATTGAAGGAATAGTAGAAACACTTTCCTCTGTTTTTGGCACAGTTATGAAAACAATTAAAAGATTCTCATTTTTCTTAAAACCTGCTACATTTGTCGCTGGGGCTATTGCTTTAATGGTAATAATAAAGAAAATAAGAAAGAAGTTTTATACGATGGCAACTGGAGTAAAAAAAGATTTACAAACTGCTTTAGTTGGTGCTACTGAAATAGGTGCTGAAAAAAGCAAAGGTGTTTTTACTTCTAAAATGGAACAAGGTTTTAAAGAAACTAGAAGAGGTTTAGAAAATGCTGTTTCAGGAACAATGGATGAACATACTGAAACAATATATAAAAATATTCAAGCATCTGTTAATGCCACTGGAACTTTAAGAAAAGAGAAGATAGCAGAATATAGAGCAAGTCAACAAAATGTAGAAGCCGAAAGATCTCAATATCAAACTCGTATTGATTATTTAGATGCTCAAAGAAAAAGTGGTGAACTTACTGCTCGTCAAACAAGAGAATTTGGAATACTTACGAAATGGCAGAAAGATTTAAATAAAGATGCTCAAACCTTTAATAATAGAAGACTTGAAGCAAACTCTCGCTTGAGAAGGCAACAAGAAAACCAAATGAAATTCCTCTCTGATGAGCAACTTAGAAATTACAAAAGAGAGATGGAACAAAATAAAGCCATTGCCGAACAACAGGCTGCAGCAGCTACAGAGAGAATGCAAGATTTAAATACTCAAAATAAGAGAATTGAAGATAGACTTGCTGATATGAAAACTCAGGGTAAGTATACAGCTCAAGATCTTGAAGAGATTGAAAAACTTAATAGTTGGTTAAAAAATAATAATGTTCAAATTGAACAAGCAAAACAAGAACGATTAGAGAGTGTAAAAGCTGCAACTGAGCAAAGAAAACAAGAGAGACAAATAAATCAGATTTATCAAAAAAGAACTGGTATGGATCTTGATGTTGGAGAAGGTGCTACAGAGGCAAAAGTTACAAGAGGAGTTTTTCAAAAGGTTGGAGATCGTATTAAAGCTGCAGGTAGAAGCATGGGTTCTTCTGTATATAAGGGTTTTGCAAAGGTTCAAAATAAGTTTGCTGAGACAAGAGAAAAAATAGCTGATGTATTTGCTCCAAGAAATCTTAAAAAAACTTTAGGTAAGGCTATGAAAGCTGGAGGAAGTGGTGTAGCAAAAGGTATGAAAGGTCTTGGTAAGGGCATGTTAAAACTGACTGGACCAATGGTTGTTCTAGGAATGGTAATGGCACTATTAAGACCAGCAATTGAAGCATTGCAACCTGTAATACAAGCAATACAAGAAGTTCTTATGGGAGCTATTGGTAAAATATTTAAAGCTTTGATGCCAGCCATTCTTAAAATACTTTCTGCTCTTATTCCTGTATTAGCAGCTTTAGTAAATACTCTATTACCTCCACTACTTTATGTTCTTGGAACTCTTGTAAAGATTATCGGTTTTGTTATCACAGCAATACAAAAAATGATTGAAGGAATAAGCAAGCTTCCATTTGTAGGAGATAAACTTGATGGTGTTATTTCTACAATGGGAGAAATTTCAGGAAGTATTGGCGGTGCTGGTCAAGCACTTCAAGATGTTGGTAAAAAATACATGGATCCAAAAAATAAACTTATTGATGATGATACGGTAGCTGGACTTCAAGACTCTATCGATAGCACTGGTGATAAGATAGCGAATGGAGAAATAACTCTTAAACCAAGTAAAACTGCTGGAGCAGGAGGTGGAGCGGCAACATCAACATCAACATCAACTACTACTTGGACTCCTGCTATGTTATCTGCTGGAAAAAAGGGAATATCAGTAGAAGAGCATGCCAAAAGAACAACTAAGACAGCTGAACAAAAGCAAGCTCAAGCTCAAGCTGAAACAGCAGAGGCAACAAAGGAAACAGCAAAGGCAACAAAGGAAACAAATGAAGAGCTTGCTAAGGTACTTGAAGAGTATACAAAAGCGAAACAAGAACAAAGATCAAAAAGAAATACTGAAAAAGCAAAAAATAATCTTGAAGGAGCATCATCAATCTTAGGCGTTAGAGGAGGGAGTTGGTGATTACGATAAGCACAGATTTTGAGGATGCAAAAGAAGAATTTATAAGATTTATACGAGCTATAGAGTTTAAGTTTGATATTAAGGACAAGGATGACTTTGAAAATGAATTGTTAAAGTTAATAAGAGAAGGTAGCAATGAAAAAATTGGTATTGATGTTGATGAGTTTGAAAACTCATTTTTTGAAGTAATAAGAAAACATTCTTCTTTATCCCTTGAAGATAATATTAAAAAAATTAAAGAAGAGTTTGAAATAATAAAGGAAGAGTCTAATGGAACCTAAGAGAATAGATATAGAGTCACTAAATAGCCGTTTAATAGGTACTATAAAAGAAGGCTCTGAAGAGACTCCTATTTATACAGACTCTAAAAATACTTTTGATAATAATCAGCCAAAAGAATATAATGAAAATACTGGAAATTATGAAAAAGAAAAAGAAAAAAATCCTCAAGCAATTGATATTTATAATAATCAGGCAAGTAACAATTATAACTTACAAGTTGACTTAGATGCTACTGATTTAAGAAACAAAATACAAGGTGATGATAAAACTATTGATATATTTTTAAGAAATTTATTTCCAGTTGTTGGAATAAATATTTTAAGAAGTATTGAAAATGCTGGAAACACAGAACCAAAGCTTGGAGGAACTCTTAGTTTAGTATCAGGAGCTTTTAATGCTATTGTTCAATCAAGATACTTAACCCCTTCAGAACTTGTAATATATCTGGGAAGTAACTTTTATACCTTACATTTTGTAAGAGGAATAACAATTAAAAAATTTACAGGTTTTTTTGGTTCATCTTGGACAGGATATCCTGATCTTACATTTGGAAGAAATTATATAGATATTCTTCCTTCTCTAAGTGATGTATTAGGAGATATAGAAGATGTTATATCTCCCCAAAAGCTTTTAAAAAGAGAAGACAATAAAGAAATAGAAGATGCAAAGGAAAGAACCTCTCCTTTATATGCTGGTATAATTGGGCAAGGTGGTTCTTTTTATCGTCAAGTATTAGGTTCTGATCCTTTATCTAAAGGTAATAGAAGAGTCTTTACTCCAATAACATCAAACATATTTACTTATAAAAATCTTATTCAAACCTCAGCAGGCAAATGGATAGATGGTGGAATACTTACTAGTAACGTTGGAAGAAGAGGTGATCATGATACTAACTCTGAACATTATATATTAAATAATAAAGTAAACAATCTTCAATATAAAGATCTTGAAAGTAGAGACGGAAAATGGGCTGAAAGTAATAATAGAGCTGATTGGGATAGAAAACCAAAGAAGCATACAGTAGAACCAGCTGAGTATTTAATAAATGAAAAAGTAACAAATATTAGTTTACCTAATGATGAGAATGGTGGAGTAAATGATATAGAAAACTATAGGCCAGATTTATGGTCAATAGGTTATATACTTGTGATGCCACAAACAAGAGATGGAAGTTTTTCTAATTATAAAATACCATTTGAGTTTAATCCATCTATTTCAACTGGAGGAGTTTCTACACAATATAATGCACAAACTATTCTTTCAAGAATTGGTGCTTTACAAACATTCTCTCACGTGGAATTATCAACAGTAGATATCTCAACAAAATATTATGCTCTTAAAGATCAAGAACAAGATGGCGATAATAGAGGAAGTGTTGGTCATGGTTGGATGGATATTTTTACTTTAAATTTTTTACAAGGTATTCAAAGTGGATATGAGGCATTAAGTTATCCATTCTTTCCTTCTAATGAACAACAAAATATAGAGAAAGGTTTTAAGTATGTAAAACCACCGCTTATTAAAGTTGTTATTGGAGAGGCAGGAGAGGGAGAAGAGGCTCCCTATAGTAATCTTCTCACTTACCCACAAAATATAGCAGGAGATAATACAGAAATACTTGCTTCCTCTAAAGAAAAAATACTATATAAAACTTTTATTGTTTCTTCTGTAAATATTGAAAAAAATTTAGAAGAAACTCCTCTTTATATAAAAAATAAAAAAATAAAAGATGCTTTTGGATTTACTGTAAGTCTTTCACTTGTAGAGATAACTAAAAGCTATATGGATGTTATGCCAAATTATGAAAATTATTTTAATCATTTTGAATCAATGATTAATAACGAAGATCTCATAGATAATGGATAGAGGATATGATAAGCAGATATAAATTTTATGACAATGTATACAATGATGATATAAACCATTCTCAAAAAGGACTTGTTCGTGATAATATCAAAGAGCTTTTTAAAAGTAATGATGATGTTATGTATAAAATTCCTAAAAAAGAACAGTATCGCCCTGATTTGATATCTCAAAGATTTTATGGAGAGCCTAAACTTTATTGGGTTCTTGTTTTCGTAAATGACTTTGGAAATAGCCCTGAAGATTTTGATGAAGGAGCTGTGATTAGAATACCTTATTATAATAAAGTGATAGAGTTAATATGATGTTATATGAAGCTTTGGTGATAGACAATAAAAATTTTTACTCAAATGGAAAAATAAAAGTTCGTATTCCAAATTTCTACCATCGTAATATGAATTGGGATTTAGCTGGTGAATATCCAGATTTGTTGGAAGAGGCGGAGATAAAAGGAGATGCTGAATATTCTAATGACTTTGAAGCTTCAGTCTATTCTCCTTATGGCGGAGGAAGAAATTTCGGAGTTTTCTTTTTACCTCAAATAAACCAAAAAGGTTTGGTAATGCCAATAGGTCAAGGAACAAATAGATTTGTTTGGCTTGGCAGTTTTTTTGAAGCTTATAGGACTGATAACTTTGATGTAGAATATGTAAATATTCCCTCTGATGATATAGAGCAATCTGATGGTTCTACAGCTGGCGAGCAAACTATGGATGCTGAAAGTTCAGCAGATGCATTAAAAAAGAATTTTGTTGCTCGCTTTAAAACAACAAATGCTGATAGTCAAGAGGATCTTGATTGGCAGCAAAGACCAACTAGTAATATCATAACAGTAGGTGATAAAGAATCAAAGGTTACTCATTATGCAAAAGAAGAGAAATTCTCTGCTTCAATGAATTTAACAGAAGAAGGATTTAATATTGAAGTTGATAATGAGGGAAATCTTAATACTTTTAAAATAAAGAATACTGATGATGGAATAAGTCTTTATTTTGAAGATACTGAAGGTAATAAGATGAATTTTAATAAAAACACTGGGTTTGAAGTAGAATCAGTAAAAGATGCTACCTTTAAAACAGAAGGTAAATTAAAATTCAATGGAGCAGGAGATCAAGGAGTATTATATTCTTTCTTGAAAAAAATAATAGATGCTTTTGAAAAACATATTCATCAAACTCCATCTGGCCCATCAGCTACTCCTTTAAATGCAGACCAATCTCCCATAACAAGTAAAACTACAGCAGCAAAAAATGATATGAAGTCTGAAAGTCTGGAGCTGGACTAATGCCTATTGCTGCATCATTGCCTACCTTACAGGCACAGATTATAAATGCATTTAATTTAGGTCCAGCTGCTCAACCAGATTTGGTTGGTACTCTTATTACACAAGCAGTAGCTACATCTTGTGTAACAGGTTTATTACCATCAGCTCCATCTCCTATTCCATTAACACCATCTGGTTTTTCTAATGGGTTAAGTCAGATTAAAAGTGCGTTTAATCAAGGAGCTGAGGCACAACCTAATTTAGTAGCACAAAAAATAGCGCAGGGTGTATCAGTTATTGCTCCTATTGCACCTGCTTCAGGAGTAAGCGCTTTACAAAGTCAGATTAATAATGCATTTAATTTAGGCGCAGCTGCTCAACCAAATTTAGTTGCTACGATGATATCACAAGCTATTATTCAATATTATATTGCAGGAGGAATAATTTGACTTATTCGGAAAAAGTAACACAAACAAGAGAAGATAGAAGTTTATCAATAAACCAAAAAGTATCAACTCAATTAGCTAAAATAGAAGCAATTGATGAAGATGATTTTAATAATAGTTATCTTTGGGGTGATGGAATAAATATTGGTATTCAACAATTAATAAAATATTATTACATAGAAAAAAATAAAGAAGTTGGAAGAACTTTTTCTTCACCATCTTTGTCTAATTATACAGAAATTAATTGGGAAGCTATTTTAAAAAATGCTATTACAGTTGGTGGAGATGGTAGTAGTGGGTTCTACCCTGATTTAGATAGCAATGGAATAGCAGATAAAAATATGAACATGGGAACTCCTTATTTAAATGATAATGGAGATAATGGAGAAACTAGTGAAGGTTTATTACTTGATATTGTTATTTTAGATGGAGATATAGGTCAAGATGCAACTACTACCGGAACTTATACAGGGCCAGGCGGGTTCCTCATTCAATCAACAGCACAAACAGAGGCAGAAGAATATTTATATGGAGCTGATTTAACAGAAGATACTTCAGATGATAATCTTGATAGAATAGGAGCAACTTTAAGAGGTAGAAGAACTCGTGATGTTGAAATAGTAATAACAGGAATGGGTCCATATAATTATGAGATTGGTGATGGTAATATTGATGAACCTACTTTTTTTGCTGATACAGCAGATGTTAATGGTTATGGCGGGAATGAAAAAACAACTTTTCTAAACTCTTTATCTACTTTTATAACAAATCTAGAAGATTATAGAGATAATGCTCTAATACCTTTAAGAGATGAGCTTGATAATATTTTTGATAGTGGAGTAAATACTCTTTTCACTGATACTGATATGATAAATGATGTTACAGATGATAGTGCAAATCTAGATACTTTAATAAGTTTATTAAATACTTATATTGGTGTAAATACTGATGTTGCCACTGATGGAAGTTTATATGGATATCAAAGCTTTTTCTCTTCTGCTTTAGGTGATGAAGTAAACTTTGATACATACTTAACAGAATTAGAAACTTTAAATAATAATATAGATACAGATATAACTAACAGGACAAATAATTTAATAAATACTTATGTAGGTGATACATATCAAGACAAAATGAAGAAGTGGAGAACATTTTGGATTAAAGAAAGAATTAATAAACCACAAGCTTCTTTAATTTCTGTAGAAGGTGCTGATAAAGCAATTTCAGATGCGATAAAGTCAATTGAAAATGTAAATGATACTTTAAAGACTTTATTTAGTGATACAGATCTCGATAGACAACAATGGATCCCAACTCCTAAAATATATTCTGCATTTTATAATCCTATTATTGATAATGAAACTGGAGAGATATTAATAAGAAGAGTTGGACTTATATATGGTGGACAACAACATGCAACAAAATATGAGGTGTATCGTGATTTGCTTGAAAATATTACTTTAAGTAATGATGAATGGTCAAGCTCTTTAATAATAAAAGAAATAACTGGTTTAAATAGTCAAGGAACGGTTAAACTTCAATATGAAGATTTTGATGTAGAGCTTGATAAATCATACGTATATAGAGTAAGAGTTTATGATGATACAAATGATAGCGGATATGCTTTCTCTGGTTCTTTACAAAGTAAAATCTATGATGATGATAACACAATATCATATTCCTTTCAGGAAACTGAACAAATAATATTTGATGGAAATCAAATAGAAGCAAGTAAAATAGATATTACAAAAGATAATAATTTTTCTTTAGGAGCAAGAGCAATATTGTTAAGCTCTTCTGAATATAATGATAACATTTATACTATTGCAAAATTGAAAGAAAATATAGATGATGTGAGTATATGGGTTTATCCTGCTTTACAGACAGAAGAAGATGGTAATATTTATTATTTTACAAACTTAGCTATAGTTAGTCAGTAAGGAAGTTTTTCGTAAAGGTAATATTACTATGAAAGGAATAGCATTTTACGGATTAGATTTTTTTAAAAGAAAAACAGGAAATGATTTAATAAAAGAAAATATTACTCGTATATTATTAACCAATAGAGGCGAAAGAGTAAATAAGCCTTTATTTGGTTCTAATCTGAGAGGTTATCTTTTTGAAAATTCAAATGTTTTACAAGAAGATGTTGAAGAGGATATTAGGCAATCAATAATAAATTGGGAGCCCCGTGTTTCAATACAAAGTTTAGTTGTACAAATGCGAGGACCGAACTCTGCATATATTTATTTAGATTTAAAAAATAAAGAAACAATGCAAGATTTTACTTATGAGGTGGTATTAAGACTATGATAGATGCTAGTAAGTATATCCCTACTTTAAAAGAATCTAAGAATAAAGATTATTTTAACTTTATTTGGAATAGCGTATATAAAAAAAGAAGAGCAGAAGTATCTAAAAGAAAAGCTATTTATTCTGCTAATGCTATTGTATATTCTGAGCTATTAAAAGAATGGAATAATAAAAATAGTAAAAAAGATTATGTGAAACAAATTTGGGAAAAGAGAAAAGATAAGAATATTATATTAGAGAAAAAAAGTGATTATAATATATATCCTATTGATGATATGAATGTAATATTAACTACTGAAGAAGATGTTCTTAATGACTATAGAAGTGTTAAAAGAAAAGGTCTAATTAAGAACATAGAAGATGATTATGAGATAGAAATATTAGACAAGGCTAGCGAAGAATATAATATAAAACTTCACCCAAGTCTTTATTATGTAATGTGGAGTGAATAATGGCGGTTAAATTAACTAAACTACCTAAAACGCAATATAGTGGCTTAGACTATCAAAATATTATTGAAGATGTTGTATCTTTGGTAACTGAAAATCCAGAATATAGTAATCAGTATGATGACTTCTTAAGTAGTAATGCTGGTAGAACAATAACTGAACTTTTTGCCTTTATTGCTGACCAATTAGCAACTCGTATTGATTGGGTAGTAAACGAAAACTTTCTTGGAACTGCTACTCAAAAAAATTCTGTTATAAAAATTCTTAAGCTTTTAGGTTATAATTTTCAACTTTCAATAAACTCAAATGTTCAAGTAACTACTTCTTTTAATAAACCTGTGGGAGATTTCTATCTTACAGAGGCTTATGATAATAGTGGAACTATATCACCTTTTACTTTAAGTGCTGAAGATAAAAATGGAGTTATGAGAACATTTGAAGCTATTAACTTTAATAATGAAAATAACACTTATGATTATAAAGGTGGAGTGCAATTACAAACTGGAAGTGCTGAAAATCCAAATCTTACTCATTATGTAGAATTTTATGAAGGCACTACTTATATAGAGCAGTTTGTGGCAGATGTCGATAACAATCCTATTTTTACTTTATCTCAATCACCTGTAATAGAAAATTCTGTTCAAGTATATTTGGTTGTTGAACAAGGTGGAAGCGTAACAGAGACAAGATTAAATGAAGTAAACTCATTTTTAGATCCTAACTCTCAGAATGAATATGATGCTTTTGGCAATGAACTTCCGTTAACATATAAAAGAAATGTAGAGGAAAATGATACCATTACAATTGAATTCCCACCAACTACTCTTGTTACTAGTAGTAATAGAAGATTAAGAGAAGGTGATAGAGTAAGAATCTTCTATCGCATAGGTGGTGGTATAGATGGTAATATTACAGCACGTTCTATTAATGTAGATAAAACAATGCTTATTAATGGACAGAGTGTAGGTGTTCATTTTATAAATGAACAAAAAGGAACTGGTGGTAGAAACGGAGAGACTGCTGAATATGCATCTGTATACGCACCTTTTTCTATTAGAACCGCAGGAAAGGCAGTGACAGAAGAAGATTATAATATTATTGTAAATGCCGATAATACGGTTATAAAGGCTCAAGCTTTTGGTAATAATAATATAACCCCATCTACTGTATATAATAGATATGGAAATTATATTCATCCGTTAGAAGTATGGCTTTATATCTTAAAAGATAAGCCAGCATGGGAAGATGTTGCTCCTTCAAGATATAATGATTTTCAATGGATAACACTAAGATTAGAAAATAGGCTTAATGAGATGTATTCATTTAGAGATGGTGAATATGGGTATGATGTTCTTACTTATTCTTCTGAGTTAGATTGGGAAACAGATATAGATTGGGATGAAAGTGGAAGCACAGAAACTTTTAATAACTATGTTATTTTAGAAACTCCAAGTAAATTTAAAAATAATTTAATTGATGATGGTGGAAATGTTAATACTGATCTATTGTTTAAAATAACTGAGAAAGATACTAAATCATATTATTTTTCAGATTTGTCTACATATAATGAATTTTATGAACCAAGAACTACTAATGATGGGTTAATAGAAGGCTCTACACCAACTTGGAAAATAGTTGAAGATGTAGCTGCAAAGTTTAAATCAGAAATTGATTTAAAGAGTGGTATTAACCTTTCATCTAAATATATGGTAACTATTGGTTTTGATAATAATCCTCTTGTAACTGATATTGATCTAAGGGGATCAACCCCTAGTGAAACCTCTGCTCAAGATATAATTGATATAATAAATGATGCTTTCACAAATAGTCCAGACTATAATAATGGAGTTAGTGGTTCAAATGGTTTTCAAGAATTAGGATTATCAGTTGATAGTAGTACCTCATCTGGTCTACCTTCAGGAACAGCATATAATGTATATATTAATGGAGTTGAATATACTATTACCATTGATACAACTCCTACTTATACTGAACTGGCAACTCTTATTGAAGATTCAACAAACTTTACACTTAATGCTAATATTAATGCTCAAAGTGTTATTATTACAAATGTAGATTATGATATAGAGTTAGTTCAACCAGGAATGGCTATAAGTGGAGATGGTATTCTAGAAGGAACTTTTGTAGAGAATGTATCTGTCCCAAATAAACAAATAACACTTACTCAGGCCGCAACAATAACTGGAGAAGACAAGACAATAATTTTAAATGGTTATTCAGTAACAATAGAAGGAACCTCTCCTACTGAAGATATTAGAATAACTAATATCGGAACCTTTCCTAAATATTCTGTTAGAGTAGAACCTGGTCTTACAGGTAATGATTTATTAACTGCATTACCTACTATAGTTGACCCTCCTAATGCTGGTTCTGGAAAATCAGGTTATCAGCGATTAGGACTTTCAAATGATTTAACTGCTATAACTCCATTATCAAACACTACTCAATATTATTTCAAAGTCAATGGATATGAATATTCTATAACAACTGGAACAGATAATACTTATAATGATATAATTACTTTACTTGATACAGAGCTTGATCCTAATTATACTGTTCAATCAACTGAAGTCAACGTTATTGAGTTTTTAAATGATACCTCTGGACCAGTTCTCCTTGAAGAGGGTGAAAGCGGAACTGACCTTTTAGAAGCGCTGCTTGGAAGTGGGTATACTCTTGATGATTCGATTGGTGGAGGAGATTATAGCACAGTTGCCAAAACTACTAGTTATTTATTAGTTAATGATGAGCTTTATGTAGAACTTCAATCACCTATTACTGGAAAAGTTTCTCAATTAGATTTTAGTGGAACTACTGATAGTAATTTAAATGCTTCTGAAGTTGTATTTGGTATTCGTGTTGGCGGATCTTATCCGCTAAATAGAAGAATGTTTGGACAAAGAAAATTAACTGTTATTATAAATAAAAATCTTGATAGTTTTGGTAATGTAATACTTGAGAATGGATCTATAAATTTTTATTTAGAGCAAAGAGATTTATATTTTAATTATCTTATTGATAATAGGAGTAGTATAGATATAGGAACTTATTATAATGAAAATTATGGCCAAGATGACCCTGCCTGGAGAATAGTAGCAAATAGAGTTTATAATACTGTATACGATCAAGATAGATTAACTATTGATTTAAACTCCTCAGAATTTTTTGTAAGGTTTACAAAAGAAAAGTCAGAAGGGGCTTCTCTTTATATGATAGAAAATGATTGGAGTTTAGATGAAAGTTCTAATGCAACAGTAGAAAGTTTAACTAATCCTCAAGATAATATCAATGCTTCAAATTATTTTATTAGCTTGCAGTTTGATAATAAACCTACTGTTGATAATATTGATATTACTGCTGATGGTTTTGTAGATGGATCTTATACATTAACTCAAATAATTAATAATATTAATGATGAAATAAGAAATACAACTGGATACTCAGATGATTTACTTTATGCTAATTTTGATTTTGCCTCTATAAATAATGCAGGAGATGGATTAATATTAAGAAGTCCTTTAAAAAATAATAACAGTAAAATAATTATTTCTCCCTCAACAGTAAATGATGCTGTATACCAAATATTTGGTTTAGTTGAAGAAATAAATCATGAGTATTATGCTATTGGTGATTATTTTATTGATTATGATGAATCAAGAGATGTTATGACACTAAATAAACTTTCTACTGATAATAGTAGTAATATGCCTGACTTGAATTTTTACTTTCATTTTATTTTTGATAAAAGATATGTAGAAGAAATATATGATGGTAAAGAAGGACGCCCTGGATTTCAAAAAGGTGTTATTGATGAGGATATTTATGAAGCTACTTTTTCAAGTTATAAAATAGTTGGACTTGATCATGTATATAAAGAAACTAAGTTTAAAGTTTTTGATATAAAGGCTAATATATACTATAATAAAATTTATTCAAAAGAGGATGTGTCAAATAGAGTTGAAAATAATATAAAAACAAATTTTGGTTTAGAAAGTATTGACTTTGGACAGTCAATACCGAAATCAAGAATAATGTCAATTATTCATGAAATTGATGGTGTAGAATATGTTATCTTAGAATATCTTGGTCCTGATGCACAAGACCTTACAACAAATGTTGAGAATGCAGTCGACAGTGGATTTAATGAAATTGCAATTTTATCAGAAGATGTATTTTTAACAGGACAAAAAATTCATGGACTCATGTTAAACTACTTTATAAGTGAGCAGTAAAGAATGTTGAATAGGTATGAAATTGATAAGACAATAAATATTTTTAAAAACGATAAAGAATTTCAAGATATGTTATCAGAATGTGATGCTATTCTTGATGATGATAATTATCGTCAACTTGCTATTGTTTTATTAGAGAACAAAGAAGAAATTAATAATAAAACAATTGATGAATTAAATGCCTCAGCTCCGCCAATCGCTAGAGACGATATAGCATCTATATGCGGAAAAAGCTATATAGAAGGTTATATGTATCGTCAAGTAATTTATACTTTTAAGTACTCTACTATTAAAATATTTTTTCGTCAGAATTATTCAAAATTTATGCCTGATTATGACTTTACAGTTATAAACTCTCAACCAAAAATGAAATTATTTATAGAAGCATTTATGAGAGTTTATGATAGATTTGCTAATATAGTTGATGAAATATATAATTTAGTAGATGTTGATAAAACTCCAGAAAAATATCTTAATTATCTTGCACAAGCAATAGGATATGAGAGAGAGGATAATAATCTTCTTAACAATGTTTCTTTTAGAGAACTTATTAAAAATATAGTAGAAGTTTATAAAATCAAAGGAACAAATTATTCATTTGAATTATTCTTTAATTTTTTAGGATTTCAAGCTGAATTAAAAGAATATTGGTTTGATAAACGATTTGGTGATCCTAATATTTCAAGTAATCCTGAAACAGGAACTTCAAATAAAAATAATTTTTCTTTTTATCTAACTACTAAAAAACCAACTAGTTATATTCCATTAGGAATGAAGAATTCTTATATTATTTCTGATGATCAAATTATTAGTACTCTTGATATAAATGAGTTTAATCGTAAGATAAGCTCCGGAGAATTTACTGTTAAACAACTTTTAGGTGATGAGACAGGTTATTCAAATCAACCATATACATTTTTTAAAACTAATGTAATGGAATATAATCTTGAAAACACTAGGGCAGAAGAAGGGAGTGGAGAACTTTCTTCTGCAGCCTTAGCTTCTATTGAAAGATATGCTAACTTTTTAACGCCTATATTTATGCAAAAAAATATTGTTGTATCTATTAAACCATTTGAGGATTTTGCTGGAGTTATTATGTTAACCGATGCTGATAGAACAGACCCTAGGTCTGGGAGACAATTAAGTGAAAATATGATTCATACTTATGAAGGATATCAGCCAGCTTATTATTATTGGGAAGATGGAGTTAGGTATTATAATGAATCAGCCTTAAGAAGTGAGAAGTTTTGGCCTAGGGCAGATATTAGTAATCCTGAAGGTGGAGGACATTTTATAAGTAATTTTTATATTGATACTACTGAAAAAATTAATCAAATAAGAGAAGATATAGAAAATGAATTTCCCTTTTATTCTGATGCTGAAGTTTCAGAGGTGTTATCACAAAGAATATCTAATAAGTCAATATTTGGAAATACTTTTCCCAATAGAGATTTATTATATCCATACATAGATTCTGGGCTCAATGAGAATGTTATAATAAGCCCTTGGTATTTGGATGAGTCTTATCAATACATAGATTCTGAGCTCAATGAAAATGTTATAATAAGCCCTTGGTATTTGGATGAGTCTTATCAATACATAGATTCTGAGTTTAATAAGAATGTTGATGATGATAGAACCGTGGCTC